>JGI20154J14316_10000598_pt1 | contig 32655 bp, 27 predicted proteins | sample COG_04_FD_14316 | JGI IMG/M metagenome (IMG submission 14316)
GTATCTGGTAGAGAAGGGGGCGAAAATAAATGATGATGCCTTTTCATACATAAATCCAGTTGTATTTGCAGCACATCTAAATAATACGGAGATAGTGAAATATCTGGTAGAGAATGGTGCGGATTTTATTTCATGGGGAGGCAATAGAGAATACGATACACCTGTGATTTCTGCATTAAAACATAATAATCTGGATATGGTACAATGTATTGTAAAGAAGAAGATTATTCCGAAAGATAAATGGGAAAGTATTCTTTATCGGGCAGTTGACATGCATGGATTTCAGAATGATGAAATCATGTCATACCTACATTATCACGAGGTAGGTATGAATAAACGTGAATTCGAAGAGTTAATTGAGTATACAAACGATGCTTTTTTAGAGCAGCGATGGTAAGTAGCAGCTCTCCGTCCTCTCCCGTGTCAGAAATGGACACGGATACGGACACTGCTGCTGCTCGCAGTACTGCTCCTGGAGCCGGGCGAATCATTGTGAATTATTTACAAAAAAAATTGAAAAAAAAAAACCAAGTTATTATATTATTATTTATCTTAAAGACCTATCCAGTATGTTTTACAATTTAATTTTCATTTTGGTATTGGCCTTACTATGTGTTGCTAATTGCGACAGAGTTCGTCTTCCAGACACCACATGTCTTGACAGCAAAGTTAGTCTTCCAGGCGTAGAAGACACCACATGTCTTGACAGCAAAGTTAGTCTTTCAGGCGTAGAAGACACCAGATGTCTAGAACCTCGTTCTGGCAGAGTTGCCAAATCGAGTCTTCTAGTTGTAGATCCCCAGAACGACTTCTATTTTTACTCATTGAAAGTACCTGGAGCAGATCACGATTTGGGGAGATCAATCAAATTTGTAAAATTGATTGATCCCTCTATCAGTAATATTTTTGTTACTCTCGACACTCATAGTGAAGATCATCTTGCACATGATGCATCTTTATTGACGTATCCTGACGGGAGTGATCTTCCTGTTTTCACTACTGTAACTGCGGATGACATTGAATCTGGTAAAGTATTGGTGAGAACAGGAATGGAGAAAATATTTCTCAAGTACTTGAAAGATCTTGAACAAGGAGGCAAGTATCAATATACTAAGTGGCCACCTCATTGCGTGAAAGGTACGAATGGTCATTTGGTACCCATTGAATTGCGAAATGAATTTGACACCTGGTCATCAAAAACAGGTAAAGAAGTACAATACATTGAAAAGGGTAGTAATGATATGACCGAAATGTACTCTGCACTATCCGCAGAAGTTCCACAAGAAAACGATTCCTCTACCCAGTTGAATACAGATCTGATTAACTCTCTCAACGAAAATGACTATGTTATCGTTTTTGGACAAGCCAAGTCACATTGTGTTAAAGCAACAGTTGAGGATTACCTTGATCATATTGGACCAAATACAAAGATTATACTACTCAAAGATCTCACTAGTTCAGTACCAGGATTTGATCATCTAGGTACTGAACTAGAGGAAACGTTGATTAGAAACGGTCATATTGTTTCTACATCAGACGAGGTCAGTTTGTTATTGCATTAGATGAATTCTGAAAAGTCAATTGGGTGAAGAAACTTTGGCTAGAATCGTCCTAAACGATTAATATATAAATAAATTTTTATTTATATATTAGTTATCAATATAAAAATATGATTATGTTACAGTTTCTGATAGAAAAAATTGAAATTAGAAATATAAATATAATAAATATATCTAATAATATTTAGATAAATAAAATTGTATTGTAATATACAATGATTGATGGTTATCAGGGAATAATGGCGCTAGATACACGGAATATGAAACCAGAATATATAAAACAAGCAATAGAACAACATGAAAAGGATATCAAAGATTATATGTTGAGACAATCACAATTAAAACCTGAACATCGTTATGAAAACACAATTTTACGTATACAAAAACAGCATGAATTAGAGGTTATGCATCTTAATAAACGTGCTAAAACCAATACAAAACTAAAAGAGGATAATTACAATTATATGTATAATAATAAAAAAAGCTAGAAGATAAAAATAATTTATATATAAAAATATATTTTTATATATAAATATGCCTGGAGTTGTTTTAAGATTTAATGATGATGATCATAATAAAATAATAAATATATATAATAAAATTAATACACTTGTAGGTGAAAAAATAATAAATATAGATCAATTACCACATGTATCATTAATGCGAATTCAAAAAGATTTTACTCAAAAAACGGTAGATAAAATTGAGAAAATACTTGATAAATGTACACTAATAGAGCTAGATATTGAACTATGTGGATTAGGTATGTTTAAAATAAAAGAAGATAAATATGTTTTATATATAAAGCCTATATTTAATCCAACGTTCCAAACTCAACATGCAAGAGTGTGGAAATTACTTAATAAAAATGTAGATTTATTAGATGAAGAAAAATATTCTCCAAAATCATTTACACCTCATATAACTGTTCCATTATTTAGATCAAATAAAAAAAATGTGTTAAAAGTAATGGATTATTTAATGGATTTTGACTTAAGATTTCATATTACATCTAATAAAATTTCATTTATTAATACATCTAAAGAAACCGGAAATTTAAAAATTCATATAACTAAAAAATTAACAAAGATTAATAATAAAACAATATAAATTTAATTAATAATATCAATACCATTTTCTTTAATATAAATAGTTTTTTCATATTGTGCAACTAATCCATTATCTGGAGTTTGTAATACTGGATACTTTGTGATACTACTACTTTCAGGTATTTCAAAATCAAACCATCTTGGGCAAAATGCCAATGTTTTCCGAACATCGTAAATAGATCGTATATTTTCATCATATATGTTATTTGTATTTTTTGTTTCAATCATAAAATGATTACATTCATGTGTAGTATAAATATCTCCAGATCCAGTAGTTGGAAATGTTTCAATAGCGAATACTTCATTTTCTAGCATTCTTTCATAATATTGAATTTTGATATTAGGTACCGCTTTATTGACATGAATAATGTATGGTGCGATATTATGACCGCATAAATCATAAATAGATTTTATAGGATAGATTTTATTATCTATTTCAATTTCCTTGCTTTCAATATATTCTTGGATATATCCGCCAATTTCGCCAAGTATTGCGTCTGGTCCCGAATGTTTTATACCAATTTCTGTAGCACATTTACTAATATTAATTAATTCATCATATTTACCACTTGGGCACCATGAAAATGCTCCATCACTTATACACCCATTGATATGTACTCCAAAATCAATTTTAATAATATCGTCGTGTTTTATTACTGGGTTATTTATTTTAGATGGTGTAAAGTGAGCCGCGACATCGTTAATATTTATACCAACTGGAAATGCAATGCCTGATAGTAATGGTTGATGTTGATTAAATTTAGTTAGTTTAATAATTTGATTTTCGATAAATTCAACAATATCTAAAGCAGTTTTGAAGTTATGTAAATTTTGTTGTATTTGTTGTTGTATTATTTTATGTATAATACCAGATTTCTTAAAATCTGTGTACATTTGAATGATTATAGAGATAATTATTTATATGTATAATCATATTTATTCTGCAAGTTTTTTTTCAATTAGTTTTGATTTATTTAATTCTTTTATTAGTTTGATATTATCTTTAGATATGTCTACATATTCAGATATATATTCCCAATCGAATTGATCGTTAAATGTATCTATAATATTATATATTTTAATTAAAAGATCTTGATTTAGGTAATCATTATAACTTAATAAATATAATGATATTACAGATTTATGTTGAATAATAAAATCGTATGTAATATGTTGATTTTGTATAATCTGTTCCATGTCTAATAAATTAATATTGTCTTGAATAAAATCAATAGATAGAGTTTGATTTTCAGAGATGGTTGTATAGATTTCAGCAGTAATGTCTGGATATAATTTAATTATTTTAATAATAGATGATTCGTCTAATATTCGTATTTCTAATAATTCTAATATTTGATCATGTGATAATTTATCTAAATGATCCATTATATATGTTTCTGTTATGTTTTTAGACCAAATTAGAATATTCCATACATCATATTTTTGAAATATATCAATAAAAGTTTCATTTAATAAAAACTGAATCTTTATATTTTTNCCTAATAGAGTCCAATTAATCAAGTCTTTATTNTCACATATAAATTCAAAAGTCATAAATTGATTTTCCGATATAATGTCCCATATTATATTATTTTTATAATTTTCCATAATAGATATAGATAAATTTTGATATGTACATAAATCAGTCCAATTAATATCATCGAATTCAATTAATATTTTTTCTATAACATCAAATTTTAATTTTTGATATTTAATAATATCTAAATTATTTTCTTTTATTTTATTCCATATATGTTCATTTAAGATTAATTCAGAAGATAAAATTTGTTTTTTAATTAAGTGTTCTATATTAATATTATCTAAATTATCGAGTATAGTATCTTTTTCCAAAGTTGTATTGGAAATTAAAAAATCCCAGTATTTTACATCATCTCTATTTGTATCATATATATATTTATCTAAATTTTTTAAAACAGTCTTGTCGCCATTTTTTATAAATTCATTAATTAGATTCATTAATTAATGAATTTAAATAATATCTAAATTTAAACTAATTATATATTTAAAATGAATCGAACTTTTATGTGTATAATTTTTGTTAATAATATAATATTTAATTTATTTCAATGATCAATGCAGATATTATTAAATAGATATAAATTTAGTATGAATAATATGGTCGGAAAGGGTGGGTTTAGCGGTGTTTATAAAGGATATGATATTAAAAATGACATAGATGTTGCGATAAAAATAGATGATAAAATAAAATATAATAAAATAGAATCGGAAATATATGATAAGATAAAAGGATTAAAATATATGGCAAAATATCTAGATTATTTTGAATTAGAGGGTAAATCATATTTAATTATGCCATTATATTTTAAAAATTCCGATAGTATAGTTAAAATAAATTCCGATGTGTTTTTTAATGAGAAGGATGTATTAATGTTGGGAATTCAAATATTACAGCAATTAAATAATTTACATAAATCGGGTGTTATACATCAAGATGTAAAACCGGATAATTTTGTTTTTGATAAAAAAGAGAATAAATTTAAATTAATAGATTTCGGATTAAGTAAATGCTATATGATAGATGACAAACATATAGTATTTAATAAAAATAGTTCAAGATGTGGGACAATGAGATATATGAGTTTGAATTGTCATAATAGATATGTATTATCTAGAAGAGATGATTTAATAAGTTTATCATATTCATTAATATATTTATATATGAAAAAGATACCTTGGAAAAATATAAAAACTCTAAAAAATAAAAATAAAAATGAATTAAATTCTGCTATTAAAAAATTAAAAAAAGAATTTAATGAAAATATAAACCATATAGATTTACCTGCACCTTTATTATTTTTATACACATATAGTGCTGGGTTAAAATTTAATAAAGAACCTGACTATAACTTTTTAATTAAAGGATTTTATAATTATTTGAAATTGAATGGAATGAAATATGATGGAAATTGGACATGGAAAAAAATAATATAATATGTATTAAAATGACTCTGATAAATTAAATGATGTATTTTCTGACTCTTGCAAAGATTCAGAATCAATTTGTGACGATAATTCGAATACATCTAATAAGTTTTTAATTTTATCAAACTGTGTATTTGATAGTTTATTAATATTAAAAAAAACACCATTATTATTAGAATTATAATCGATATTTTCTTGCAATACAATTTTAAATAATTTAATATAAAATTTTCTATATTTTAAATTTTGTATTCTAAATACAATTTTTTTTTTATCATCATAATCATATAAAATATTTTCTGTTGAATTCATGATATAAATAATATATAAATTTAAATATTTAATTAAACATATTTAATGATTTTTATATATTTTATATTTTATATTTTTTATATAATATATTTTATATGAGTTCGAAAAATTTAAAAGATTTAATTAATAAGGAATATACTTATCCAGAATATGATGATGTAAATTTTCAATCAAAAATTTATAATAAAAGGGAATTTTATTATCACAAAATTCCTCAACTAAATACAATGAAAAATTATGAAGAAATTAAACAATATAGGGATGATGTTTGTGGGGGGAAACTAGAATTATATACTCATCAGGCGTTTTTGGCAAATTTCATAAATCCGAATACGCCATACAAAGGTCTTTTATTATTTCATGGCACCGGTACGGGTAAGACAGCTTCTGCAATTTCGATAGCAGAAAATTTCAAGGATATGGTAAAAAAATACAATACGAAAATTTATGTACTCGTCCCAGGTCCTTTATTAAAAGAGAATTGGAAGGATGATATAATAAAATTTACGGGAAGTAATCATTTAAAAGACTTGATAAATCAATTAGGATATGTTGATGAATTAGAAGAAACAAAGGCAAAAAAGAATGCATTAAAGGATGCATTACAATATTATAAGATAACAACGCATAGAAGTTTTTATAAAAAAGTATTAGGTGAAAAAATTAAAGATATTCGAGAGTCAGATGATAAAAAGAAGAAATATAGAATGACAGATGAAGGTGATATCGAAAGAGATTTATCAATAGATAAAATCGATAATTTAGATAATACATTACTTATTGTAGATGAGGCGCATAATTTTACAGGAAATGAGCATGGAGATGCATTAAAAAAGATAATAAAAAAATCGAAAAATTGTAGAGTGATATTATTAAGTGCAACTCCAATGAAAAATTTAGCGGATGATATAATAGAATTAGTGAATTATCTAAGACCGGAGGATGATCAGATGACAAGAGACAAGATATTTAATTCGAATAAAAATTATTTGATGGATTTCAAACCTGGTGGAAAGGATTATTTCCAGAAAATGGTAAGTGGTTATATATCTTATTATAGGGGTGCAAATCCATTACTTTTTGCAAAAAGAATAGATATGGGTGAAATACCTCCAGGATTAATTTTTACAAAATGTATAAGATGTACTATGAGTAAATTTCAGCGAATGACATATGATAAAGTAGCGGAATTATATGAGAAAGATACATTAGAAAGAAGTACAAGTTCTGTTGCGAATATTGCATTGCCAGTTTTAACGAAAGATAAGAAAGACATAGAAGGTAATAAGGGTGAAGATGGAATAAATATAATGAAATCAAATTTAAAAACACATAAAATGGAATATTTAAATAAATTAAATAAACTATTCTTTGATGGGAAAATAAAAAATGTAGAAGAGATAGTATATGAATCTTTAAATACTGATAATATAACCGGCTTAATTTTTAAAAAAGAAAATTTAAAGTTATTTTCAACAAAATTTTATGAAGTATTCAAGAATATAAGTGAGAAAGTAGAAGGTAAACGAGGTAGTGGTACCATTTTTATATATTCAAATTTAGTAAAAGTTGGAATAGAGGTATTTCAAGAAATATTATTACAAAATGGATATTTGGAATTTAGAGAAGATCAAAACTATAATATCACAGAAAATACATTAGATTATAAAACAGGAATACCATTTAATGAATTTAAAAATAAAGATTTGGATGTTGATTTTTTCCCTGCAACTTTTATTCGTATTACTGGTAAAAGTGACGACTTAGAAGAAGAATTGCCAGATGTTAAAAAGAAAATATTAGATAACTTTTTTAATAACATCGAAAATACAGATGGTAGATTCCTTAAAATTATCCTAGGTTCAAGAGTAATGAATGAAGGTATAACATTAGAAAATACAAGTGAAGTGCATATATTAGATGTGTATTATAATTTTGGAAGAATTGAACAAATTGTAGGTAGATCAATTAGACAATGTAAACATTACCAGGTCACATCTGAAAAAAATCCGTATCCAGAAGTGAAGATTTATAAGTACGTTGTAAAATTGGAAAATAAATTATCATCAGAAGAGAATTTATATAGAAAGGCCGAATTAAAATATTTACTTGTAAAACAGGTCGAAAGAGCAATGAAAGAAGTATCAGTTGATTGTCCTATAAATCATAATGGTAATGTTTTTATAAAAGAGGTAGAAGACAATAAAGGTTGTTATAAACCGAAAATAGATTCTGTATTGCCAAGTGGTGCAAAATACTGTACAGAAAAATGTGATTTCTTAGAATGTGATTATGTATGTGCAGATAAAAAATTAAATTTAGAGTATTATGATAAAAAATCAAAAATATATAAGAAAATCTTTAAAAATAATTTGGATTATACAACATTTACCGATGAATTAGCAAAAAATGAAATTAATAATACAAAAGAAAAAATTAAAGAATTATTTAGATTAAAATATGTTTATACCTTAAGAGAAATATTAATAGAAGTAAAAAAAATGTATAAAGAGGAACAACAAGAGCTATTCGAAGATTGGTTTGTATACCAAGCGTTGGATACACTTATCCCTGTAGAAAAAAATGAATTTATTAATTTTAAAGATACTATATATGATAAATTTAATATTGCAGGATATTTAATTTATAGAGGATATTTTTATATATTCCAACCTTTTGAACAAGATGAAGATGCTCCAATGTTTTATAGAAAGACATATAGCAAAGATTTAATAAATCAATTATCATTATATTCATATTTACAAGGTAATAAACTATTTATTGAAAGTAAAAAGTTACAAGAAAAAATAAAAGCATCAATATCATTAGAAAAATATGATTTTAAGACGAATCAAGAATATTATGATGAAAGAGAAGAGTTTGACATTGTTGGTGTAATTAACACATTATCAGGTACAAGAAAATTAACAATTGGTAAAGAAGGCGATGTATTTAAGATTCGTGACAAAAGAGGTAAAATACTTGATAAAAAAAGAGGCGTAGGTATTCCTTCAATTAGTGGAGCAGTATGTTATTCATCTAAAGATAAAAGTCAATTAAAAAAATTAAGTAGTAAATTAAATATTGGATATGATAAAAAGATGACAAGAATTGATACATGTTTAAGTATTAGAGATCGTCTATTATATTTAGAAAAATTCTCAACGGGTAAAGAGAATTTAACATATATGATTATACCTTATAATCACCCAGTATATATATTTCCATTAAATTTAGAGGATAGAATACGTTATGTAGAATCTAATTTTAATAAATACCAAGTGAGTAAAGTTAAGTTTAGTTATAAAAAAGGCGGTAATGGTATTTTTATGAATAAAAGAGATAAAACACTTGCAACATATGAAGTAAGTTTTACATATAGTGGCAAATTTAAAAAAGAAACAGATGAAATGTTAAAAAAATATAAATTCAATAATAAAGGCGATAAATGGACATCGCTTTTTGAATAAATTTTTAATATAAATATAAAATATAATTATATTTATATTATATATAATGTCCAAAATAGCATTTTTATTTTTAACGATTGATAATATTAATTATCCAGCATTTTGGGAGAAATATTTTGAAAATAATTATGATAAAATTAATATATATTGTCATCCAAAAAATCCAAAAAATGTTACTATACCGTGGCTAAAAAAAAATATTATTCCAGATTTAGTTGAAACCGGGTGGGGGTATATAACAAATGCATATTTTAATTTATTATCAACCGCAATGAAAGATAAAGATAATATAAAATTTATTACTATTAGTGAAAGCTGTATTCCTTTAGTTCCATTCAATAAATTATATTATAATCTAACAGAAAATCCCGATAAATCATATATTAAATTTATGAAAATTAAAAATTATGATCTAAGTGCTAGAATAAAAAATCAAAAAAATTACGAAAAATATAAATTATATAAACATTATGCAAGATTTTGTCTATCAAGACATCATACAGAAATATTATTAAGTAAAAAAAAAGATATGGAATTTTTTAATAAAATGCATGTAGGAGATGAATTTTTTCTATCATTATTATATCCATTTAATAATATAGACGATTTCGCGATTACTTATGATAATTGGTCATATGTACACCACCAAATAGATAAAATAAATAAAGATATAAAAAACATTTATATAAAAATAGAGAGTGGTACGTCAGAAGTAAAAACATTAACTGAAAAAATAAAATCATTAACTAAATTAAAAGAGGATATTGGTAAAAATCCTAAATCATATAATAATGTTACATTAGAAGATATAAAATCAGCTAAAAATACTGGTGCTTATTTTTGGCGCAAATTTCCAAAAGATAGCAATATATCAACATATAAAACAGATTTTGAAATTTTGTATAAACAAAAAGAATTATATTTTATACATATTCCTAAAACAGCAGGTACATCAATTGCTCACGTGTTTCATGATGGATTAAATAAAGAGATCGGTTATGGTTATTATAGATATAAAAATAAACATATAAAATCAAAAGATATATTAGATGATAATTTGAAAATAAAGGAAATATTAAATATAAGTACATGGCATATTCCATTTAGTTTTTTAAATAAAAAATATATGAATAATATATTTAATAAATATACATTATTCGCAATAATACGAAATCCATTTGATAGAATCGTGAGTGAATATGGATTTTGGATAAGATATTATAATAATAATAAACATAAAGACTATGCGAAAGATACATTAAAAATGTTAAAAGAAATATATGAAACATTAGAAGTTAATCCTGCAAATTTGAATAAGTTTATTCATAAAATTTTAGATAATAAATATAAATACGATTTAGACGGTCATTTAATTCCCATGTATAAATACACTCATATTAAAAACAATCATGAATTAATATTAATATGTGATATATTAAGATATGAAAATCTAAATAATGACTTTAATCGATATATAGATAGTTATAATATTAAATTACCAAAAGATAGTTTATTAAAAACACATATTAATAGAACTGATACAGAAATAACTAGAAAACATTTAGATGAAAAATCAATTAAATTAATTCAAGAATACTATAAAAAAGATTTTGAATTATTTGGTTATGATATGAATATTTAATATAAAAATAATTAATATTTTTTTTATAATATATATTATAAAAAAAATGTCTAAAGATGTATATTTTATACATATCCCTAAAACCGCAGGAATGTCTGTCGCAAAACTATTTTATGAAAATTTAAAGATCAATGTTGGTTATTTTTATTATATTACTACGAAATTTTTAGGAGATTCTAAAGCACTAAAGATGTTAAATGAAAAATATTCTTTTTTATATAATAAAATAAATAAGTGGCATATACCATTTAGTTTTTTAAATAAGCACTATCAAAATGAATTAATAAATAAATTTAAATTATTTGCAATAGTACGCAACCCATATGATAGAATAATAAGTATTTACGGGTATGGGATAAAAACTTATAATAATAATATATATAGAAAACTTAAACATTTAAGAGAAATACATGATAATTCATTTGAAGTAAATCCCCAAAATTTAAATAATTATATTCATAAAGTATTAGATAATGATAAATATAAATATGATTTAGATGGACATTTTATCCCAATGTATAAACACACTCATATTAACATAGATAATAAATTAACATTAATATGCAAAATATTAAAATATGAAAATTTAAATAATGAATTTAATGAATTTATACAAAATAATAAAATAAATATACCAAAAGATTCTTTACTTAAAACACACGTAAATAAATCAGGAACAGAAATAACTAGAAAACATTTAGATGAAAAATCAATTAAATTAATTCAAGAATACTATAAAAAAGATTTTGAATTATTTGGTTATGATATGAATATTTAATATAAAAAATCTTTTAATTTATTTACCGACTCATCTATTGCACTATCCTTATAACTAACAAATACATCATGAGATGCATCTTTAATTAAATGTAATTTTATATTATGTCCTAATTTTAATATTTGTTCTTTATGTTTATCAATATCTAAAACTTCATCTCCTGTATTCGCACCTTTATATTTAGATGTATGATCAGATAATAAAATTAATGTTTCATATTTTAATTTTATTTTGTCATTAGAAATATCACTATGATATTTAATAATATTTCGAAACCATGAGCTAATAATAGGTGTATTGTATTTCTTTTTATAAATACAATCAAAATTAAATTTATTAGATAGCATTAGAACATATTTATTTTCTCTAAAAGATTTATTATTAGTTAAATCATATTCTGGCATATACGGTATTATATAATATAATAAGTAATTAAATATATAATGATCATAGTCATTAAATTTATAATGCAACCATGGTGCATTTAAGACCATTTTATTTATTTTATTTTTAGTAGTATCTTGATATAAAATTGCAATTAGTCCACCAGTAGAATGTCCATATAATATAACTTCATCATATAAATTTAAATTAAAATAATCATATACCATGTCAATTTCATTATGTGATTGTTTAATATCATATATATAATCAGTAACGTCTTCTTTTAATTCATGACAATTTCTATATAAAATAGAATATATGTCATAATCATCAAAATGTTGAGATATGTGATAATGATAAAAATAATCATTTCTACCTGGTAACCATATTATACATTTTGAGTTATTACATTTTTTATATTTTACGCTAAATGTAATATTATCATCCAAATTTAAATGTATTGATTTAAATTTGGATTTTTCTTCTGGTATATCATTCATATTAAATAAACTATACTAAATAAAAAAAATTATGGTGATAATATCTTTAGTTTACAGCCTAGATAAATATTTTGGTCGTTCAATTCCATTAATTGCATTTTTATATATATTTGTGGCACTATTTACATCTCTATTCTATACAGCTTCACAATTCTTATACCGAAGAGCTCCATCTCTTGCTGACCTTAAAATAAATGAAATATTTTAATCCAATCCAATTCTGGTCTTTTCCAGTCACATATTCGTTCGTTTGAGTAATATACTTTAATTTTATCTAAAGGCAGACCTGTTGTTATTTCTGTATTATCATTTGTAATTAAAATAATATTAAATTCTATTTTAGGATTAATTTCATATAATTTTTGAATAAATTTATTTATTTTATTAATTTTAATCTTGCCAAATACTTCTCGAATAAAAATAATTTTTTTATTCGATTCTAGTAAATCAAGAAATCTACGTATTCTACGAGTATATTTTTCTTTAAAAGGTATTAATTTTTCATGATCTATTTTATTTTCAAATTCATGATAAAAACTACAATAATCATTCTTATAAATATACGATCCCATCTTTGAATTTACTTTAAATTTTTCGCTAAATTCTTTGAATACAAATGTATCAATATCTAAAAAATTATTAAATTTATTATCAATTAATGATGTAATATTATTAAAATTACTAATACGAACCCAGTCAAATGGATATGCTTCTTCTCTTAATTTATATAATCTTAAATTATAAGCAATAGCACACGAAGTACCCAAAGACACATATATTTTATGACTCATGACTAAAAATTGAATTAATAATATTATATTTTTATTTTATTGTTAATTAATTCAATTTTATTATGAATTATAGAAATAAAACGATTTTTGATTGGAATGATTTTAAAATAAATAAAATATCATCTATTATTTCATTACAATTAATGGAAATACTAAAAAAAGAAATAACTACGTTACCCATAAAAAATGTAATAATTAGAGATGTCGATAATCAAATTGGTATAATATTACAAATTAATATGAATATATTTGATAAAAAAGATGGAAATTTATATTTTCAAATTTTAAGTGATAAAATAAACGAGTTAAAATATAAATTGCAATTATTTGCAATTCAATTTTTAAATAATAAAAAGTTTGAAAATGGTCATAACATATTTTATTACAAAAAAGATTATATTACATTTAATGTAAATTATATAGATAAAAAAGTTATATATTTATTACCAAATAGTTTTTATCAGGCAAATATTAATACGCTGGATAAATTTTATGAATCATTTAAAAAATGGATTATTCTAAGTAAATGTACAAATATGATAAATTTAGGAGATGATGGTGGCAATGTTTGTACAATATTATCAAGTTTATTTAATAAAATGATATCATATTTTCATTGCAAGTTATCTTTCGAATGTGCCTTAGAAATGATAAAATCTAATTCACTAAATAATCTTATTTTGACAAATAAATTAAATGATCTTAAAACATTTGATGAAATAAATAAAAATATAATATTATTTATAAATCCAGGAAGAAAAGGTATGAATATAGAAGAGATTCTATATATAAACGAGTCTAAAAATATTACTTATATAATTTATATGGCATGTAATAAATTAGCATTTGATAAAGATATGAAGTGTTTAAAAAAATATAAAGTAATTGATCATAATATAATTATAAACATGCCAATTATTAATAAAGATCAATATTTATATTTTATAAAATATTTATAATATATATATATGAATATTTATAATGCATATGGTGATTTTAAAGTCAGAAATAAAATAATTGAAAATATGGAAAATGATGATCTTAAATTAATAAGTTATGATATGATAAAAGATAAAAAAAGTATAATTTATAAAGTAGAGGATGATAAAATATCTGGATTTTTAACTTTTAATTATATTGATAAATATTATAAATCAAAAACAGATGCAATGAAAGTTTCATTTACTGGCAAGAATTTAACAAATAGTGGAAATTCTACAATATTAATAACGTGTTATTATTTTATAAATAATAAAGTATTTGAGTATGATGAAAATTATCAGACTTCTAATAAAATAGATATTTCATTAGAAAATAAGATAACTTTCAATTTTGATTCTGATATAGCTGTTATATCAAAAGATAATATAATAAATGAATATGAAGTTATAGATATACCAATTGGTGAATTTATTATAAGAAAAAAAACAGTTGATGGTTTAGAAGATCAATTAATTAAACTAAAAACAGTTGAAGAAAAAATTAATATAATGCAATATAAAAGAGAACTATATTTTGAAATACTATCAGATGAAAAAAACAAAGCTATACTAACAAAAAATGGTGATAAATATGGTCAAATACAAGGAATGGGAATTAATAGTTATATAGAAATTTATGCTGTAAAACAGAAGGTAGTAGAAGGGTTTGGAATATCTTCTTCTCCTCTAATTAAATCACAACCCAAAATAGAAGAAGAGGTAGAAGAATTTAATATATTAATATTAAATAAATCATATCAAATAGAATTTGAAAAAAAAGATATAGTAAATATACCACCGTTTTTTAGATTGTCTGCCAACTTTAATTGGTTTAGGACTACTAATAGTATTTTATTAAAAGATGGCGGAATATTATATTTAATGGATTTAGATGGTATTACTATGTTGGTATATAAAAATAATTCATTAAATCAATATACATATTCATTTTTTATAAATGTAAAAGGTGAATTAAAACATTATACTCCTGAGATAGGAAGTTCTAATATATCTTTTTTTAAAGATGATTATCACATTAATTTTTATGAAAATAGTCTTTATTTAGCAAAATTTAATGAAGATTTTAGAGGTATAAAAGGATTTACATTTTCAGATGGTTTATTTTCAAAAGATAACTTTACTATAGATGACTTATATTATAAAATTACAGAAGATGATATTGAAACTAAGTTTGAAGGCATAAATTTTGGCATGGGTAAATATAAAGTTAAAATGAATAGTGAATTAAATGATAAAATAGATGATAAAGAAATTGATATAGAGTCAGTACCACTATTTTTAAATTTTGACAATGATAAATTTCAAATTATAGATAATTATGCAATGAATAGAGATGAAAAATTACAATTATGTAAGTATACCCAAAATAGTGAAGATAAAATAATATTTATATTAAATAAACCAAGAGTTGGTCCTATATATTATGATATTATTGACTTCACAGCATATGACAAAGTTGAAAGTTTAGCTAAGTTTAAAGAAACTCTTCGTCTACCTCCATGTGAAGAGTGTTCTGAAGTGAAAGAATGTCCTGAATGTGAAAAATGTGAAGATAAAATATGTCCCGAATGTGAAAAATGTGAAGATAAAATATGTCCTGAATGTGAAAAGTGTCAAGATAAAATATGTCCTGAATGTGAAAAGTGTGAAGATAACGGATCAGGAATAAATATTAATTACATCTTTTTAGTAATACTTTTAATAGCATTAATTTATTATTTTTGCAATTCAAGAAGATATAATTAGAAATAAATTTAATTTAATGTAAAAATAGCATATTTAGTACTTAGTAAAATATTTAGTGAAATATCATTATATTCATATAATTCAAAATTATTAGAAAATAGTTTGAATATATCTTCTTCTTTATCACTACCTGGTTTTACATTAACGAATATTATTGTTATTTTTCTTGGATTTTTTTTATAAGATAATTTAATATTCTTAATAAGTTGTTTATATTTATCAAGTTCATCATTATCTATTTTTTTTGAATAAAATTGTTTGGCAAATGGATTAAATAAATAAATATAAGTAACATCTGATGGTATTTTATAATTAATTATATCAATATTGTGATTAATTATTTTTTTGGATTTTATTAAACTTAAGTTATATTTGGCAGATTTGTATATATTTTTATCAATATCTACACCATAAATCGACTTGAATTTATATTTATTATTTACATATAATAAGTTATATGCGTTTCCGCTACCAACATCAAGAAATGAGTCATTATTAGATATTTTAAATTTGTCTAATAAAGAAATACATTTTGATGAGGAATTAAAAATAGTAAAAATTCTATTATAAAAATGATAATATTTGTAGTTAAAATTATTAAATATGAAAGGTTTTTTATATATTTTAATTAATCTATTATTATCAGCATAATAGATATTATAAAAAAGAAGAGTAATGAAAAATAGTACAAGTATGTATATATTTTCCATGTATTGAATATATATATTGAATATATTTAAACTGATAGTAATATTTAAACTGATAGTAATATTTAAATCAAATGTCGAATACAAATATTGATTATAATAATGATATTCTTACACAAAATTTAATGACATTAAGTTCATTTCCAGTTGCGTTTTATAGTCATTTACATAATGAAAATATAAAATTAAAAACGGATAATGATAATTTAGAAGAGAGTAATATAAAGTTGAGAAAAAGGCTTAATGATTGTAAGGATAAAATAGAAGAATTCGAAGAGAAAGAGAGACCAAAAAAGAAAGCGAAGAAAAGTAAGTTTAAAACAATATCATATAAAAAAACGACAAAATCATATGATGAAGATCAAATAAATAATACTTTACGATCTATTAAATCAATAAAAGATATTATTGATTTAGATAATAAATGGATGAATATTAAACATAATGCAACTTTACAACGCTTATATAATGTAATTCCACCATTGAAAGAATTAAATAATATGATTGGTTTAGATGATGTTAAGAATAATATATTTAAGAAAATAATTTATTACGTAAGAAAACCGAATAATAACGAGTATTTACATACAGTAATTGCAGGCCCACCTGGTGTAGGTAAAACCGAATTGGCAAAAATATATTCTCGTATATTCGTTAAATTAGGTATCCTACAGAATGATACATTTATTGAAGCAAAACGTGATGATTTAGTTGGTAAATATCTAGGACATACCGCTCAAAAAACACGAGCCCTTTTAGAAAGTGCTATAGGTGGTGTATTATTTTTAGATGAGGCATATTCATTAGGTAATGCAGAAAAGCGTGATTCATTTTCAAAAGAGGCGATCGACATGATAAATCAGTATTTGTCAGAGCGAAAGAATGAATTAATGGTAGTAATTGCAGGTTATGAGGAGGAGTTAGATATGTGTTTTTTCTCATTTAATCCTGGATTAAAACGACGTTTTGCATCATATTATAAGATAGAGAAATATAATTCTGATGAATTGGTAGATATATTTAAAATAAAATTAAAATCAACAACCTATGATAATAAAGTAGATAATAATAAGTTAAAAGAATTCTTTAAAGAAAATTATGATGATTTCAAATATTATGGAGGTGATGTAGAGAAGTTGCTAAGTGAAATAAAGTATAGTCAATCATTTAGAACATTTAATGAAAATTCAGATTCGAATGATATAATTTATAAAGATTTAGAAGATGCATTTATTAATTTTAAAACGAATAACAATGAAAAGACGCACAAGGGTCCTCCAATGGGGATGTATATTTAATGAATAATAATAGATTGATATAGTTTAATTATAAAGAAGATGCACATTATAATACATAATTTGTATATTAATTTGTAGAAAAATATGTCAGTATTATTTAGATTATTATATGTTTGGAAAATATTATTTAAACAAAATTCTTGATATGTATCAAAATATTTTTTAATAGTTTTTGATGTATTAAAAGGGATAATATCAACTTTTGTATCAACTTCTTTATAACCCAATGGTATCATTAATTCATTATATGATGATAGTGAATTTCCTTGGAAATGTATTAATGATGGTGTCGTTTTAGTTACACTATTATATAATAAATTATTTTTATTAACTTTATATCGATTAAGTGATCCGCTTAAGTTACCAAAAATAGATTGATTATAATCTAAAGTAAATTTTTTATTATTATTTTTTATATAATAATATGAAAATAAACATTGATCGTCGTAATAGCAAGATTTATTTAGATTTTCATCATTAAAATTTAATAAAGTTTGATATACTTCTTGTAAATTTTTTTTATATCCGATAACTCCTCCTAAACATGGATATCTATAATCAGAAATTTTATTTTTAGGAAATTGATTGTATGTTAATTTTAGAGGATTGATATTAAATTGATCAAGTTCTGCGGGTAAAAGTAAATTCATTTCTGCAGATATTATTACTGATTTTTTTAATGCTTTAAATTTTTTAATTATATTATTTTGATTTTCCTGTATTAATAAATCATAGCAATCACATAAAATAATAATATCATTGTCATTGTAATTTTTAAGTTCATTTAAATAGCATTCCATACGCCATCTCCATCCTTTAAATTTTTCGTTTAATGCCAAAATCTTATATTTTATATTATTTTTTTTGCATGATACCTCAAAATTATCAACCGCATTTGTTTGTGTTGTAGCTAATGTTATTACATATAAATTAGTCATTATATATATATAATAATTATATTAAATTACAAGCACTTGTAATATTTGAATTAATATCAATGCCATCTATGTCGCCATTTATTTTTTTTAACATACAACTAACAGTGATATAGTTTAATTCGTCTGCAGATATGATTTTATATGGTAAAATAATATTCATAAAAAACCAATATTCATATATACCAATTAATACAATCAGTACAGCATGTTCTACAATTAGTTTTTTTAATGATAATTTATAAAACATAAAAGTACATGAAACATATAAAATAAATGAACAACCTAGGCAAATTGTACCGTAATATGCAAGAGACTGTAACTTCTGATTATATTCTTCATATTCTATAATACTTTTATCATTTTTAGTTTTTAATGTATCATAATATGCCATAGATTCAGGACTATTTAATTCCTGATTTAAATATTCTGCGTTATTTTCATTTATACTAAATTCGTCGTGAGAATTAAAATACGATTTTAATTTAAGTAAAAAAGCATTTCGTTCCATATCAACTACAAAACTAAAAAATAAAAATATTTCAAAAATAGATAATAATGTGATATGTAATATTAAATGTAATGGTATTCTAACATAATTATTATGAAGTCTATTTTTATACGATTTATGTATACATTTATCATCATGTAATGTTTCATTTGGTATTTCACCAGTTGATGTAATATCTGTATCTTCAGTACTAATTAAACTATGTTTATTATTTGGAGAGTTAGGAGGTGTACGCCATGATAATAAATTATGACGTGATATAGATATTTTATTTTTATTTAATTCAATATCATTTGACATTTAGAGTAATATTAATTCTATATCTAAATATTACTCTAAATGTTAATATTTATGTTTATATATAATTTATTCAGATAATTGTAAAAATGTTTTTAAGACTGAATCAGGTGTTACAGAAATCGAATCAATTCCTTCATTAATTAAAAAATTACAGAAATCAATACTATCAGATGGTTGCTGTCCACAGAATCCAACTTTAATATTATTTTTCTTATATGTTTGTATTGCAGTTGATATCATTCTTCTATAACTTATATTTGTATGATCGCTCAAATTTGCAATCTTTTCAGAATCACGATCTATGCCCAATGTTAATTGTAACAGATCATTCCCGCCAATTGATACACCATCAATGTGTTCTGAAAATCGATCTGCTTCAATTACGTTACTAGGAATCTCGCACATTAAATATACTTGTAAGCCATTAACTCCACGTTCTAAACCATATAATTTCATTATATCTAATACTTTTTTGCATTCTTCTGGTGTTCTACAAAATGGTATCATAACAATAATATTGTCCATATCCATTGTTTCTCTGGCATACTTTATTGCGATACATTCTAATTCAAATCCTTTTTTGTATTCTTCAGAATAATATCTGGATGCCCCTCTCCATCCTAGCATAGGATTTTCTTCTTCTGGTTCATATAGTTCTCCCCCAACTAAATTTTTATATTCGTTGGATTTGAAATCGGATAATCTTACAATGATGTTGTTAGGGTAAAATGCTGATGCAATTTTTGCAATACCGCGGGCCAATCTTTTTATAAAATACCATTTACCATCATCATGGTCACCAATAATATTCTTTATTTTTAATCGAACATCTTCTCTGACATTTGGATAATCTAATAATGCTAATGGATGAATTTGTACATAATTATTAATTATAAATTCTAATCTAGCCAATCCGACACCTTTATTTGGTAATAAACTCGCAGAAAATGCAACTTCAGGTGATGCAACGTTTAACATTAAAGTAACTGGTAATTTTTTATTTGTATTAATTTCATATTCTTCTATTTCGAAGTCAAGTTTTCCTTCATATATTTTTCCAGTTTCACCTTCGGCACAATTCATAGTAACTTCACTATCATCTAGTATTTTAGTACTACCGTTAGAAGTTCCAACAATTGCATTAATTCCAATTTCTCTTGCCACAATTGCTGCATGACAAGTTCTACCACCTTTATCAGTAATAATACCAGATGATTTTTTCATAATAGGTTCCCAATCTGGAGTTGTCATACTAGTAACAAGTATTTCACCTTCATTAAATTGTTTAAATTCGCTGATATCTTTTAATACTCTTACTTTACCAGAAGAGATTCTTTCACCAACTGCAACTCCAGTTAATTGTACATTACCTGTCTCTTTCATTTTATATTTTTTCATAATAGAAAAATCATTATTTGAATGTATTGTTTCTGGTCTAGTTTGAATAATATATAATTGCTTATCCAATCCATCTAATGCCCATTCTACGTCTACTCCAATTTTTTTATCAAATAATTTACAATAGCTTTCTTCTAAGAGTAATACATATCTTGCTAATTCTATTGCATGATTATTACTTAAACTATAACTAGCCTTTTCTATTAGATTTGTTTCAATTTCACTGATTCCATTTTCTGAATATATAATTTTTGAATTTTTATTACCTAAACTTTTCATTACAATCGGGTCACATAATGTATTGCGTAATACACGTTTATCTACTATAAACTCGTCTGGTTTTACACCACCACTGACAACTAATTCGCCTAATCCAAATGCGGAATTAATTACAATTGCTTTATTATATCCTGTTTCAGGATCAATTGAGAAACTTACACCTGCCGAGCCTATGTCTGATCTAACCATTTTTTGTATACCAACAGATATTTTAACATCTTCGAAATTAATATTATTTGTTTTTCTATAAGAAATTGCTCGAGCATTAAATAAGGATGCAAAACAATCTTTTATAGCTTTTATTAAATGATCGCTGGAAGTAATATTTAAATATGTATCTTGTTGTCCAGCAAAAGATGCGTTTGGTAAATCTTCACAGATTGCAGATGATCTTACAGCAACTTGTATATCTTGGGTATAAAATTCTTTTAAAATATTATAATTTTGTAATATATCATCAATTTTATCTTGAGATAAAACTGCTTTATTAAATAAATCTTTTATAAATTCAGATGTTTTATTTAAATCGTCTATATCGTCAACATTAACAGTATTCATCGCATCTTCTACAAACTTATTTAATTTATTTTCTTCAATAAATTTATCATATACGTCTGTAGTAATAGCAAAACCATTTGCAATTTGGAAATTTAATTTCTTTGATAGGTTGTATAATTCTCCTAAAGATGCATTTTTTCCACCAACTTTAATTTTATTATTATAAGAACAGTCTTTAAACCACAGTATATCCATATACCAGGTGTAAGGTTTTATATAAAAAGTGATATAAAAAGTTATCAAAATTGCACGACTATATATAAAATTTAATATATTATAGTTACATATGCAATATATCAAACGCATCGCTAGTAAAATAATATATCAAAAGAAAGGTTTACATACTTTAATTCCATCTATATTTCAAAATAATGCGAATCCTATAAAAATAACAAAAGGAAATGATTGTATTTTATTAACAGACGATCATAAAGAAATCATTGATTTTACGTCAAGTTCAATGGTTGTTAATTTAGGTCATAATAATAAGTATATATTTGATGGATTCCAAGAACATTTAAATACTGGTATTGGTTATGTTAGTTCCGAAATGATAACAGAACATCAGGAATTATTAAGTGAACGATTAATTAATATAACTAAAAATACTGGAGGTAAGGTATTTTATACAAATACTGGAGCAGATGCGAATAAAAATGCAATATTTTTAGCAAATGAATATCAATATAATAATGGATTTAAAAATAAAAGTAGATCATTATCATTCAAAAATTCATTTCATGAAGGATCTGATATTACAGTATCTTTTAGTAATGCTGAACCTGAGAATCGTTATGATTCATTGCCTATTGAATCAATAATGGAAAATCCATGTTTATATGATAATGGATTTAATAGTCTAAAACAAATTAGGGAATTATTTAGGGAAAATGACGATATTGCATCAATTATAATAGAAGGTTCGTCTAGTATTGGGGGATGTATTTTATATCCATCTAATTATCTTAATACATTGCAAATTTTATGTAAACAAAATAATGTATTAATAATTTGCGATGAAATTGTCAGTGGATGGGGAAGAACTGGACATATATTTGCATATATGAAAAATAATATAAAACCGGATATTATAACATCTTCGAATGGGTTAACAAATGGGTATTCTCAATTAGGTACTGTAATTATTAATAAAAATATTGCGGATATGTATAATGATAGGCCGTTTTTAAATGGCTTAATATATTCTGGTCATCCATTATATTGTAGTATTGCAAATAGATGTTTAGATTTATATTTAGAAGATAATGAAGAAATTATAAAATATGCAAAATTAAAAGGCACATACCTTAATAAGTTAGGAGATGAGATTAAAAATTATAATGACATCGTTTCAGATTATCGCAATAATGGATTATTAGGATGTATTGAATTAAATATAAAAAATAAAGAAATATTAAGTAAGATAAATAATGAATTATTGGAGAAGAATATATTTTGTTTTATGAGAGAAAATTATATATTTACTGCACCACCTTTAACAATATCATTAAATTTAATGGATATTTCAATGGCTAAAATTAATGATGTTATGCAAAATAATTATATGCATTTTAGATATTAAAATTTAAAATCTTATTATTTATTATATGAACAATCATAATATTCAAGATAAATTTTATAAAGCATCAATTAAAAAAATATCTCATAAAGAAAAATATATTAATAAAGAAAATATGATATTTATTAAACCTAATTTTAAATTATTAGAACCCAATGAAAAATTAAATAAAACAAATTATGATTTTGCATTTTATTTTGATTTAAAAAATACAAAATCTGTAAATAAAATAACATCTAAACAATTTATATCTTCCGATTTTCCATATTTAGTATTAGTAAGAAATCGAAGTAAAGATGATAATGTAGTTATAGTTTTACAAACACCTAAATTAAAAACACAATGCGGAGGAGAGTTAATTAAACCTCCCGGTATGAATATACCATCATTTGATAGTATAAAACATGTAGGACCAGGATTTAAACAAGAAACTGCCAGAGATAATGGATGGAAACTAGATCAGTATAATGCACCCCTTGTTGATATTGATAAATTATCTTCTGAACATGAAAATCATGATGTTAATTTATATCCATCAGATCCAATGTTTGGTGCGAAAGAGATGGATGGATTAGTTAAAAAAGAAAAGGATAAATTTAAAAATTACGAAACTGGTTTTACAAATGGTTTCGACAATGGATACCATAAAGGTTATTATTTTGGATATTCAGCTGCTGCTGCATATCTTTATCGATTTTATAAAAAATATTATACTGATTATATGAATAAATATGAAGATAAAGTAAAGGATGATGCATATGCATCATTAGATGCACAAAAGGATAAATTAATCGCAAAAATTACTAATCCATTTGGCGCTAAAATTGATGAAGCGATGAAAACGGTAGCGGATACAATTATTGGATCTACGATACTGACAGGGGGTAATGATCCAGATAACTTATATGAAGGATTGCCAATGCATATGCTTCCTGATAATGTTTTATCATTAGAAGCGTTGCAACCAAGACCAACCGGAATATTTTATTTTATTGATTTATTATTAGGCAAGACACCTCCTCCATCTGCAGATCCATCTAGACATTGCTATAGACCTGATTCAGAAGATTTGAATAATATATTAAGAAAAAATTTCCATCCGAAATTTAGAGATGCTATTATGGGCGTAGAAGAAAACTGGGATGATAGAATATATAATAGAAGTTGTAATAAATTTACATTGAAATTTATGAAATATTGCCCATATAATAGTCATCCTGGCGTTGAATTTGATTCTAATATTGGAAAATATCATAAGATATGTAAGAGAAAAGAAGATGATGATAAAGGATGTATAATTATGTAAACGTATTTAAGAAAAGTAATTAAATATACTTAAGAAGTAGAATATATAAAATTATGTAAGTATTATATATAATACACAGTATTTCTCTTAAGACAAAAAACATGTCTTAATCTTTTGAAAAATTATTAATATGAAAATCCATATTTTTAATATCATAATATATGATATTAAATCTTTTTAAAAATGTCAAAAATGTTCAAAATATTATCATTAATTTCTAAATCGACCGGTAATCCCATCTTTTTCATATCATTGTATGTGATATTAAATTCATGTGAAAATTTAGTATTAACTAATTTTTTTATAATTTCGTCTTTATTAGTATTATTTTTCAAAAGTATATTCATAATATGTAATTCCTCTTGATGATGATCTTTTGCTTCCAATGATTGTAATTTATCAATAGGCGTATCCTCTTTTGTTTTACCAATAGTTTGTATATGTCTTGCTGAAAAACTTAATTCCTCATTATTTTCTGTATTGGGCATGTAATTTAGTTGTGTATCAATTGGACTAAATAAGCTGTACCATTTACAATGAATTTTTTTCCCAGCGATTGCCATAATAGTTCCTGCACTTTGTGCATATTCAGGAATGTATGTATGTATATCTAAATCGTTTGTTGATAAAAGATATGCAATTGCGTCTGCATAACATGATAACCCGCCTTCTGTATGAATTATTATATGAATTTTATTTTTAATGTCGATTTTTTTAAACATTGTCATTACTCTATCGATATCTTCGAAATTAATTAAATTTCTTACTTTACATTTACTACATTTTATGAATGTTATATTCATATATTTCTTACATTTACATGTATAATCTGAAATTATAAATGTATTCTCATTTATTAGACCATTTAATGTATTGGCATTATTATGAATATTAAAATAGAGCGTTACTATAGGTATTATAAATCCAACTAACGGAACATTGATATAATTTAATACATTCATTTAAAAATATATATAATTAAACTCATAATAATTGTATATATCAATTTTTATGATATTTTATTTAGTAAAATCAAATAATAGTTAACTAAGTGATAAATAAAATTGAAAAAATGAATTAAACAAACATTGAATATTATAAATAAAATGTCTCAAGTTATTGAAACCGATTCTGTATTTAATTTAATTTCTCAAATTAGTAGGGAATTAATAAAAGATGTGGATTTAAATAAAATATATTTAGATGATACTGGTAATTTAGGTATATTATTAATGAAAAAGAATAAAAAAATATATTCAAAATATTGGGTAGACCACTATCCAGTAGATGTAGATGAAAGATTTAAATTATTAAAAGACGGAGAATGGATTTATCATATGGGCAGTCAGGGATCTACGTGGATTATTAAGAAAGTAAAGAATAATATTCATGGTCTAGAGGTCAATGAGAATATTACAACACCTTTATCTGTACCTGAAGAGGATAATAAAAAAAACATATTAAATACAATATCTTTTATTTCAAAATCTAAATTTCATATTTTTGAAGAAAAAAGTTGGATTTGGAATTATGAATTAAAAATTTAATATATAATAATGTAAATATGTGGTCGATGAAATAAATAAATAAAATATATTTTATTTATTTATAAAATAAAAGAGGAAAATTATGAAAAATTCCAAATATGTCAACTCTAAATATTTGGAAAAGCTGCATCGAGGTAAACTCCACACATCCCTTCCTGGGTATCAGTATTTGCGAAGTGAATAAAGCCACCATCGCCCCATGTTTCACCCCAGCTATTTTTAATAGTGATAGTTGTAGCATCATATCCAACTGCTAATACTCCATGATCAATCTCACCAGTATAGCATTTATCATAATCAAATACTCCACCGCTATAATGTTGGAATTGTGTAGTATCTGCTTGAATACCAACTGATAAAGGTTGCTTTGCTAATACTGAGAAGAAAGTATTTGTATCGCTTGCTTTAATCGAACTACATTCTGTAATAGAACTTCCAGTTACTGGAGTACATGAACTGGATTGACAATTATTTCTTGAACTTTTTGCAGTATATGTATAATCGTCATATGAGCAAAGTCCATTATTATCAATAACATATTGAAATGCACTTGTCATTAGTCCACCATTGCATCCCATATTTCCATATTTCCAAGAACAATCAACAAGTTGTTGTTCTGAAAGTGAAATGAGATTATTAGAATGAATCGCAGTAACACCTTCTAAAGCTCCCGCTGCAGAAAAACTCCAACATGAACCACATTGTCCTTGATCTTTAACAGATGTTACCAAATTCTTATCACGTAAATTTGAAGCAGTTGGAAAGTCAGAAGTAGCAGTATATTCAGAACATTTTGTACTTCCTCCAAGTAATTTTGTAAAAAAACTATCATCTCTTTTATGAAGAGTTAGATGTTCTTTAAAGGCTTGAGGAGTTAGGTCAGTAAATGGCCCTACTCCTAGATAAAATGTATGTTCTCCCATATCATACTCAATATTGTGAGTCATAATCATTTTCATGTTAGAATTATAAATATCTCTTCTTATGATAAAATCATCTTGAATATATACCTTCTTAAATTTCTTTAAATAATCCCTGAATTCCATTCTTGAACTATGTTTATTAGAAATAAGATCCTGATTAGTATTTGATTCACATAATTTAATATTTTGACAAATATCATTGGGTGAAATATTTTGGGTAACTGTCGTAATTAACTTAGGCATGTTTTGAGTTACGAGTGAATCACATTCTGAAATGTATTTCATAGGTAATTCAGAACATATTTTGTCTAGAGAATTCTCTAGACGTGTCTCCGTCCAATTTCCATTAAGAGTATGTTCCACACTGCCTATAACAACTTGGCATAGGCTGCATTTCATATCATCATAAGAATTGGTATTAAGATTGGCATTGGCATTGGCATTATATGCCATAAATGTAACTAAAAGTGCTATTTGGTAGATCATCATATTTTATTAATATTAAAAATATGTACGAAATAATGTTAATATCAATTTTTAATTAGTCTAATTGATTACATCTATTAGCCTGTTCACTCCATTTACATACATAATTAGACCCATTATAACAATCACGTGGATTATTTAAATTAGTAATATTACAAGGTAATGAATTAAGACGATTATAATTAATAATATCTTTTTGTTTTTTATGTCTACCCTCTAACATACTAATACGTCTTAATTCCTTTTGATATTCTTGATCACTTTCTAAATATAAATATAAAGTCCATATTGTTATAATTATTATTAGTGATATGTATATTACTTTTAGCATTATATATATATCTTATATATATATTATTTTAATTATAGTATTTTATATATTTACATTCATAATTTGAGATGAGTCAATGCTAATATTATCTGAATCTGAATCTACTAGATTATTATTACTGATATTATCATCGATATGTATATCTTTATTTGCATAAATTAAATTAAATTCCAATTTAAATGATAAATTACAGAAATCGACTAAATTACCAAATTCATCTTTAATTTCTATTTCCAATTTATCTAAATTAATAGATTCACAGTCTAAAATATAAGTACCTTTTTTAGGTATAGATGTATTTACTATCGCTATTTCCTTATCTGATATATTATTTAAATATATGTAAATATAATTACAGTTTCTTAAATCATATGCGTTCGCTCCACCATATGTATTTTTATTAACTAAAACATTTGTAGTATCAAATCCCAAAATACTTAGTATATTATTTTCTTTACGATATAGTGAAAATGTATTTTCACTCTTAATTGTAACTTTACTCGAGTTCTTATTATAAGAAAATATTAAATCATATGGTTTACCTAGCTTATTAAGTTTTTTTATCAGAGTTGATACATCATAATTACCATTTGGTATAGTCATAATATTTATATCATCCGTATCATCAATTGCAATTTCTTCACTATCAGATTCATTAAGTGTGATTTCCGTCGGTTTATTTAATTCATCAAACTTAAAATATAACTTATTATTGGTCTCATTAATATTATTACTAAATAATGGGAAATCATATGATATTAATTCTATTTTTTGAATAGTTTCAATTGTTTCATCAAGATTATATGTAAATTTATTATTTGAATTATATAATTTTGAATTAATAAAAACAGTTTTTTTATCAGCTTGAATCAATTTGAGATTCTTAGTTATTAATCCATTAATAACTTTCTCTTTATTAATTAAATTTTTATACGACGTTTCAATCGTTTTATGACGATCACTTAAACTTATTACCTCCTTCTTAATTTCCTCCTTCTTATTTTCAATTAATTCTAATTTTCTATCATTGTCATTTACCTGATTATCCATTACTTCGTCGAATCTCCTTCTCAAATCTATATTAATCTTCTTTTCCTGCTCAAGTTGACCTGTTAAAATTTTTACTTTACTAATTAATTCATTATTTAATTGATCGCCACCATTGTCTATTGGTTGTTGATAATGTTGCTGAGAAGGTGCTGTATTTGGATTTAGCATCTGGGTTTTTACATGATTTTGTAATTGTTCTTGAAGCAATTGTACTTGTTTTAGTTGTTCTACTTGTTTTCGCCCCAATTCACTCAAATATGTAGATATTTTATCATCATGTGACTCTATTTTTTTATTAATAGATGGTTGTGGTTGTGGTGGCGGTATATTATGTTGTTTATTTTGTTCTGAATTACTCTGAGCATATGTATTTAATAATTTCAATAAATCATTTTGATTTATATTACTTAATTTATCTATAATATTACCATTATTAATATTTGCAGCACTATCTACCATATTATTCTGTTGTTGGATTTTTTGTTGATTTTGTAATTTTTGATTATACATTTGCTGTTGCTGCATTTGTTGTTGTTGCATTTGTTGTTGTTGCATTTGTTGTTGTTGCATTTGCTGCTGTTGCATTTGCTGCTGTTGCTGTTGTGGTGGCTGGTATTGTGGTGGCTGGTATTGTTGTTGCTGCTGTTGTTGTTGGTATTGTTGTTGCTGCTGCTGTTTTTGTTTTTGCTCATTTTCTTTAATCGATTTGGTAAAATCTGGTATTGGTGCATTAGAATTTTCATTAGATGTTGATTCTCCATTTAAATTCGATCTTTCTTGTTGTAGCATCTCGAGTCTTCTATTTGTATCAACAGATTCATCTATTTCTGGCAGTCCTTCTGTTATTTCATTACTGCCAAAATTTATATTACTAAAATTTGAATCAACGTTTGCGCCACTTAAATAATACGTATCTCCTTGCATTTTTGCATTATCATTTTGAGAATTAGATTCTTGAGCAGATAAAAATGAATTATTTATTTGCGGCTCTTGTGAGAAATGTTCAGCATTTCTCACTGGTTCTGCTTTTTTTAGATTTTTAATAAAATCCATCTCTGGCGGACGTACAATACCAGGTACTTGACTTTGTCGTTCGGACATTAGTCTTTCCATTGCTTGTTCTGGAGCAACATTTTCACTATATCTAGATGATTGATCTGTTTTGAGAACGTCCATATATGGCATAGTTTTGTTACTATCAAAATTGGTATTAGGTTTTGAATTATAATTAATATTTCTATTAGAAATATCATATCCGGATTCTTTGACCTGAGATGTATGCTGTGGTCTGTCTAAATATTGTATATTACGATTTTGATTTACTTCTCTGTCCCGATTATATTGTGCAGGTCCAACATTTGAGTCTCTATTAATTTGAGGTTGTCTTTTTGCAACTTCTTGTATAGTTGATTCTAATGAGTACTTATTAAAAGTATCTAAAATTTTAGGTAGATGTTTATTTGTAATTTTTGATTTATCTAATTTATTATATACTTTTTTCATATTATTTAATAAAAGCTCTAATATTTCGGTTTTTTCACTTTTTGTTTTATCTTCTAATTTTAATTGTTTTGTAATTTGGCCATTTAAAAATGCTAGATTATCTCTATTAACAAACTTACTTTCCATTATATTTAAAATTTAATATCTTTTTATTTTTAAATATAAACCGTAAAATTATTTTAATTTTTAATATATAATGGCAGATATGTTTAATACAGATGCTCGTAATAGAGGTAATTTATCTGGAACACCTATTCGAGATAATTATTATGATAATGCACCAACACCTGCAATGTTTACTGAAAATATGAAGGAAAGATGTTTATTTACAAATAATAATAATCAACATCAAACTATAACACAAGATAATAATATTTCATATGATAATTCTAATAATATGGATGGCAGAGGTATGTTTATACATGAACAAAATTATATACAACGCCCACTATTAGATAATAATATGAATCAAGAAGTAAGAAATGAATTTATAGATGAACGAGATATAATAATAGATACAATAGATCGTGATATATCAATATACCCAAATATATTTGATTTTACATTAAGAATGGGTCGTACCGATACAACACCAGGACCATCAATTCATCGTTCAATAAAAAATGTAAAATATATTAAATTATTAAAAACAATATTTCCTGATAATTACTATATAAAGAAAACGGATATTAAAACTTCTAAAGTGGATAAATTAGGCTTAATTGATACCTTTATAAAAGGAAATAATGCAAATTTAATAAATACAAATACTGCATTATTTGATAGCAAATATGAATTAACAAGTGTTACAACTGGATCAACAACAAGTTCTTATTATGTATTAGGAGCAGCAGGAACTACTTTAACTGGTGCAACTGCTGGTTTTGCGAATTTATCTTTTGCTGTAACTGGTGCAGGTACATTTAGTGTAACAGCCGACACCGGTACTGAAATTACTGCTGCTTTATTCCCTGTTGGCAGAGTAGTTAGAATTCAAGATACTACCAATTATAATGGATATTATACAGTAGAAACAGCAGGAAATAATACTGTAGTTATATTAAATGCTTTATCTGCCACATTCTCTGCAGCTGGTACTCCAGCAAATGAAGCAACAGACACTAATGCTAAAATAACTCCATATGCTGCAGCGGAAACATTTACATGGGCAACTGATCTTGGTTATGCTATGATTAATTCTGTAGAATTACAAATTGGCGGAACCAAAATTGATAAACACTATGGTAGATGGATGCACATCTGGAGTCAATTAACTAGATCATCTGGTCACAATAACTCTCATACTCAAATGATCACTGCCGCTGCTGGTTCTACATCCAGCTCTTTGTATGTACCATTACAATTTTTCTGCTGCAGAAACGACGGTTTAGCTTTACCATTAATTGCTCTACAATACCATGATGTCAGACTTGAATTTGATTTTTCTGCTGCTAATCAATGCTGTACATCTGCTACACATTCTGGTAATGTATCTATGTCTAATACCACATTACTTACCAACTACATCTATCTAGATTCTGAAGAAAGAAAGAGATTTGCACAAGCATCTCACGAATACTTAATCGAACAATTACAATTCACTGGTGTTGAAACTGTTACTGCCGGTTCAAACAATAAAGTTAGATTAAATTTCAATCATCCTGTTAAAGAATTAGTATGGGGTGTTG
>JGI20154J14316_10000601_pt1 | contig 32639 bp, 29 predicted proteins | sample COG_04_FD_14316 | JGI IMG/M metagenome (IMG submission 14316)
TGCATTATCAATCTTATCTGACCCAGTATTTTGAAATAGTAAATCCCCTTGTTTTAGTTCAAAAAGTAAATTTTTATTTTCATTACAAGAATTTAAACTAAATAAGAATATTAAAAATAGAGGAAGAAGTTTGAAGTCTTTATTCATAATTAAAACTAATTTTTTTGAGATTAAATTGAAAATTAGTTCAAAAGTATTCTAATAAATTTAATTTTCTACTATATGAAAGAGATGTGAAAAAGAATAAAAAAAGTACAACTCAATAAATTAGTAAGTTGTGCTGTAAGGCTACCCATTTAGATTCTCGTTTAAGCCGCTTTTTGGGGAATTAAAAAAAGTTTAAGAAATGAAAAGGCCCACCTATTTGGCGGGCTCTTTTTTTTTCAAGATCATTAATATAATAAATATAGATTTTTAATGTTTGATTTATAATTTGCCTAACTAGTCTCTCAGTATTTTAAAGATAAAGCATAGTTCTTTCACAAAATTATATAAATAAAAAAGATCATTTATTTTAAAAATTAACCTGACCAATAAGGCTGGTTCTGTCGCATTAATTAACAAATAAAGATTAATTATTGATTTAAAATTTTACTCTATATTCAAGCCCTACAGATATCCAAAGTCCAGAATTCTTCAAGGGGTTTATTTCAAGTTTCGTTTTACACTCTCCAATAGAGACATTGAAGAGCTTATGAAGATAAGGGGTGTCAAGGTTGATCATTCTAAATTCAAAGATGGGTGTTTAAGTATGCACCTGTGATTGAAGCATCTATGCATAAGAGAAAAATAGTTATGCACTTTTGGAGGATGGATGAAACCTATATTAAGGTGGCTGGTAAAGACCCGTATCTTTATAGAGCTGTTGATAAATTTTGAGACACCGTAGACTTCCATCTAACCAAAAGAAGAATGAAAGGTTCTGCTCAGAAATTCTTCAATAAAGCCATTGCTAATAATCAGAATCCAAGGGTTATTAATATTGATAAAAGTGGTTCTAATTTTACGGCTATTAGAGCCGTTAACAGAAATAATTTCTGGAATAAAAACATCAAAATTAGGAGCTGTAAATACCTTAATAATTGTGTTGAACAAGACCACAGAAACATCAAGAGAAGGATTGCTATTGACACTGGTTTCAAAGAGTTTGAATCCGCCCAAAGGACATTAGCTGGAATTGATTAGTCAGTATTATTAAAAAGAATCAAATCGTTGATTCTAAGAAATCCTATTTCAAAACTTTCCTTTCATTAGTCGCATAATCTCTAATTCAAATAGGATTTTTGGATGATGCTTAAATTAATGCGACAGAACCAAGAAATCTTGTATTGCAGTATTACTATAATTGTGTTTAAAAATTATTGAATAGATTGTACTTTCATCTTGGTACATTAAGGTCGGATTTGTTGAGATTAAACTACAATTTGTTTGAATTTATTTTACAACCATAAAAAGGTTGGAATAAAGGTATAAACTACTTAATAAATAGAGTCGATTGCAGCCTATCTTGATTGGAGTATTTAAAAAGGTAAACCCCTTTAGGTAAATAAGATACATTAACTGAAGAACTGCAATTTTGAATTTCATTTTGCTGCACTATTTGTCCGAAAACAGTAGAAATGGAATAGTAACCATTACAGTTGTCTTGAGGTAAGTCTATATTTAATTTATCAATAACTGGGTTTGGAAAAATCTTAAAACGCTCCAATTCTAAATCCTGATTGATACCGACAGACTCCCATAATTGTTGAAAATTAATGCGAATTGACGATTGTAAGGAGTCGTTAAACTCATCTAAGGCATATTCGTAATTATAAAGAGTGTAATCCAGCCATAGATTTAAAAAGTCAAAAGTTACGTTTTGTTGTTGTTCTCTATCAATGTTCAGTTCCGAATTACAAAAAGATTCCCCAAAATTACAAGCAAAATTATCGTTTGCAAAATAACAATGCCCACCATTTTTTATACTTATAAGTGTTTTTCTACTAGAATTTAAGGCATCATACATTGGAACTTGATTAGTCAAGGCAGGAGCAACACAATCATCCTCACCAGAGAAAATAAGTGTAGGTATATTTACATTTGTCGCCGCTAAAATTGCCGATGGAGTGGTTTCTGCTGCCGCAAAATTGATTAATGTGTTTATTGATGTGTTGAATGATGAACTCAAAAAAGAGGCTCCTCCCCCCATTGAATGCCCCATTATTGCTGTTTTTGGCATAATTGAGTTAAAGAATATTGAGCTACTGTCATAATCAAATTCATGCATTTTTTCTGCTACAAACTTTAAATCTTCTCCCAAGGCTTCATGATCGGGACTTAAGCCCATTTCAGTTGTTGGAAAACAAAGAATGTATCCATTAGGTACTAATTCTGACCAAAAATTAGAATACGACTCCCATCCTATCAGAAATCCATGTCCAAAAACAATAACAGGATAGCTTCCGTTTGAAGCGGCAACATCCTCACCGGTTTCATCAGATGGATAGTAAATTTCTGTGACTACACTTCTAGCTCTTGTATCGTCGATAAACGTTACAGTTGTATGACCTATGTTATAGGATTGAGCAATGCTTAGCAAAGGTAAGAATAGTATAAGGTAAAGTAGATTTCTCATAAAAACAAATATACACAAAACAGTAAAAAAAGAGATCAGTTGTTTTACAAATTAACCCTCTCCTAAATTTTTCAAAATGAAAAAACCTATTGCTCTACTTATTCAAATTAAATATAATAATGAATTTAAGACGAGAGAGAATCAGCTTATAGATTACAGAAGTTAAACTCAGCAGATGCTTGACTTAATTTGATTTGATACCCTAAACCTGGCCGAAAATTTACAATTCCATTAAAATTCCATTCGGGAAAGTACGCAGAACCTTGGGAATCTTTTATTACTATGATGTGTTCTGTGATACAGCTAGTAGCTTCGACTACATTAAGTTCCTCGCTCAAAAAGTAACCGAGCAAGCTCCAACCTTCTACTAAATCAATCGAAATAGAATTCTGATTTTCACAGTCCGCTAATAGTGCTAAATAAGCTTCTTGCCAACTTGTATTACAACTCTCATCGTTTGTATTTGCCTCTGCATTAAATTCCACGTAATTCTCATCTATGCAACCCAAAACTATTTCTGTGATGCATAAAATTGATTGGTTTCCTGCATTTGCCAGAGCATTGTATTCTAAAAAAGCCTGGTTCATACAACCAATGGTAATAGACACACAAGAACCGTCGTCTGTATTTGCATTGGAATTGTAATTGTAAGCATTTGCATCAGTACAACCTAAAACAAGCTCTATGCAAGATCCATCGTCTTCTATTGCTTCCGAATTATAGTTTAATGCAGTAGCGTCTGTACAACCTATAAGTGAGAAGACTGGAGAAATAACAAAAGGGGAATCTAATGTTCCTAAAACACCATTGGATTCAAAAGAAATAAAGCCCGCTTCTAAAACCATATTATTTACTAAAACCTTTACAGTATAACTTGCGTTAGTTTGATTTCCATAAACAACAAGAAAAGCCAAGTTTGCATTAGCTGGCGGGAAGTAAGTGTCTGTTGTTGCGACTCCAACACATTCTTCTCCTTCAAAAACAGCCAAATTGATACTTTCTTCAAAGTAAGTACCCGTATTATTTTCAACAACACATGTTACCGTCATGGAATGTTCAAATTCATTTGCATTTACCTGCCAGTTGGATTGGGCGCTTACTAATACTGGAAAAATAAGTAAAACAATCCTGCAAATTGTAGAAACAATTACTGGTTTTTGTACCATCTGATGAAACATCTTTATTTTAAGCATCCATTAAAGCGAATTAATTTTTTACTCTTGTTCTGTTGAATTTACAAAAGTAGAACAAAACTGGAATCCATCTAGCTGCTCGAACATCTTTATTTGATAACCCTCAGAAAAATGTAAATCTACTAAAGCATTAAAACCCTATTCTGGAAGATAAGACAAGCCCATTTCGTCTTTTACAATCTCAATTTTATCTGTAATTGCGTTAAAAATCTACTTCTGCATTTAGAGGATCAATACAAGTAAAACCAAACATAGTCGAAGATTCTGGTATACCTAGAGGGATGTTATAAGTAATTAATTCTTCGCATTGTATTGAGCTTACACCAGTCAAATTTGCGGAATCTACATCAACTTGGCCAATCCCATCTTCTTGGTTGGCAAATGCTGTATTCAAATCAGCTTCCAATACTTCTATGGTTCCAATAGCAAAGCTTAAGTCGGTTTTCAAATCACTGACTTCATTTTGCAAATCATTAGAGTATTCCTCCCAAGAAATACAGGAATAATTATCTGTATTGGCTAGCTCATTGTAATTTGAGTAATTTAAATCAGTACATGCAGTAATCACATCAATACATAAACCATCCTGCGTATTTGCATGCATATTATAATTAAAGGCGTTCGCATCTAAACAACCTAAAACAAAGGAGATACAGTTACCATCATCTGTATTGACATCAACGCCCAATTCTCCAGTTAAAATGTCAGGAAAGCCATCCCCATTTAAGTCATTGTAATTAAATGCTGTAGTATCCATACAACCATCCAGGACTATAGTAGCATAAGAGTTGACGTCCGTATTGTAACTAATATCAAATTCTGTGTAATTTGAATCTGTAGGGTTAGATTAATAATAAACGCTTTACAAGCCTGCCTTAACAATTTAAAACACATACTATGTTAATGCTCGTTCGAATGTAAACAGATGAAAGTAGCCTCCCAAAAACAAAGTTTGTAAAAAAATTTCTGCGGTTTAAACAGCTAAAGATTTAGTTTTTTGTCTTGCAAATTGGAACAATAATTGTTACGTTGAAATAAAAATTGATCAATTCCCCTTTTATGAAAAATTTGTTTTTAGTACTGTTTGTTTGTCAATCTTTAGTAGCACAAACGCTCATAAACGAGTACTCTGCTGCTAATTATTCCGACTATACAGATAATTATGGAGATTATGAAGATTGGTTTGAATTGTACAATACAGGAAACAGTTCTCAAGACTTATCGGGCTTTTACTTAAGCGATAAGCCCAACAACTTGACAAAATACCAGATACCCAATAACATTGAATTAGTAGACAATTCATATTTAAGAATCTTTGCCTCGGGCAGAAACGAATCCACTGGAGCAAACATACATACCAATTTTAAAATTCATCAAACAAAAGGGAATGAGTGGATTATTTTAACTGCCCCAGACGGCATCACAATAATTGACTCCGTTTTTGTAAAACCTTGCTTAACCAATCATTCCAGAGGAAGACTTACCGATGGCGATGAAGATTGGGGTGTCTTCACTACAGCCTCTCCATCAAACTCAAACAACAACGCATTCGAAAAATACGCGATACAACCGATTTTTTCTGAACAACCGGGCTTTTACCCGAGCAACATCAGCTTAGAAATTACAAGTACCGAAGAAAATTCTGAAATTTACTATACCACAGACGGATCGTATCCGAACAATGGATCGATTTTATACACAGGGCCGCTAACTATTTCAGAAACATCTGTTATTAAAGCCATTGCAGTAAGCTCAAATAATGAGGTTCTCAACAGCTTTATGGAATACGGAACCTTTTTCATAAACGACACGTATACCATGCCCGTACTATCCGTTTCTGGAAACGATCTCGATGTTCTCTTAGATGGAATTCAATTTGTACCGCTGGGAACTTTTGAGTATTACAAGCAAAATGGAGAATTAGCAGACAAGGCCAGAGGCGAATTTAACGAACATGGAAACGACTCCTGGGCATACGATCAAAGAGGATTTGACTACATTACCAGAGACCAATTGGGCTACAACTACGCCATTAAAGACGAATTGTTTAGAACAAAAGATAGAGACAAGTACCAACGTTTAATTATAAAAGCTGCAGCCAACGATAATTACCCATTTGCCTACGGAGGAAGCGGTGCTCATATTCGTGATTCTTACGTGCAATCGCTCTCTCAAATTGCCGACTTAAGAATGGACGAGCGGTCTTTTGAACCCTGTGTAATGTTTTTAAATGGAGAATATTGGGGCTTGTACGAAATTAGAGAAAAAGTAGACGACAAGGACTTTACAGATTATTATTACGATCAAGATTCTGTAGCATTTCTTAAAACTTGGGCGAATACTTGGGCCGATGTTCTTTCGGATGGACAATCAGAAGCTTCGGTAATGACAGATTGGGACAATGTTAGAAATTTTATAACGAATAACGACATGAGCGATCCCGCTAATTACGACTACGCTAAAAGTGTTTACAATATGGGTAGTTTGATCGATTATTTCATCCTAAACACCTACGTAGTAAATGCCGATTGGTTAAACTACAATACCGGTTGGTGGCATGGACTCAAAGAGGATGGAGACAAGAAAAAATGGCGCTATATATTGTGGGACATGGACAATACCTTCGATCATGGAGCAAACTACACCAGTGTTCCGAGTCAAAATCCAAATTCCGATCCCTGCGATCCGGAAGGCTTAGGAGATGAAGGTGGGCAAGGACACATTCCAATATGGAACGATTTGCTTGCAAACGAAACTTTTTTTGCAGACTATATAAACAGATGGACAGATCTGTCTAACAGTTATTTTAGTTGCGACTTTTTAATTGGACACTTAGACAGTTTAATTGCGATTATAGAACCCGAAATGCCGGCACAAATTAACCGATGGGGCGGAAATTACGCGACTTGGCAAAACAATGTGCAAGATATGCGCGATTTTATTACCACAAGATGTGAAATAATTAATGGAGGTATTTTAGATTGTTACGAAGATGAATATGGCATTGAAGGCCCTTATGAGGTAAACATAGTAATAGAACCAGCCCTTAGTGGAACCATAAGTTTAAATGGCTTCGACTTAAACGAAAGCCCCTTTGTAGGTCAATATTTTGGTGGAATTCTTCAAGAAATAGAAGCCTCTGCGAGTGCCGATTACACCTTTGACTATTGGGAGTTTAGTAACGGAACACCCGGAAACAGTACAAACAATGTGCTCGAGTACGAGCTAAACTCTACACAAACCATAACGGCACATTTTTTACCGAATAGTGTTTTAATTTTACCACCCGGCAACGAGGGCACACTGGACATTAACGGAACATTTTACACCAACTTTCCGGATACTATTGTAACATCGGGAACCGTAACGGTAGAAGCCATTCCAGACACTGGTTTCTTATTCGACTATTGGACACTTACCAATGGAACCCTGAGCGATCCGACCAACCCAATTATTACTCTAAACTTAACAGAGGATTCAGAGCTTATTGCCGTGTACGTTTCCTACCCGGTTTTAACCTTAAACGCTATTCCTAATGGTAACATTCAAATTGAGGGTGTTAATTACACTAACTTTCCAGAAAGCATTAATTTATATGGAGAAAACAGCATAGAGGCCATTCCAGAACTAGGTTATCAGTTTGATTACTGGTCTTATAATGGAGTTTATATTAGCAATTCGGAAACCAGTAACGCGAGCATTCAAATTTTTTCGAGCGCAGCTTTAACAGCCCATTTTAGTAAAATTGAATTCCAGATACTCGTAGATATTTCGCACCCAAACGGAGCGGACATTGTCTTTAATAACGAAATACTAGCAGATTTACCCTCCAACAAAACCGTTTACTATGGCGATAACAATACCATCGAAATCAATTTAAATAGCAATTATCTGTTTAACAATTGGGAAAGCTACAATACTGTTATTGCAAATACAACACAAGAATCTATAAATTTGGCCTTTACAGAAAACGATACCCTTATCGCTCAGCTTAATAAATTAGTGAGCTTAACACTAAAAGTGGAGCCAGAAAATGCAGGAATTGTACTCGGAAACGGGCAAGAACTTTTACTCAGTCCGATGAGTCAGTTGTACTTAGAAAATACGCAGCTCGATCTAGAAGCAGTTCCAGATATAGATCAAAAATTTGATTATTTCGTTAGAGGTTTATCTCCGGTATCTTCAGAATCCAAATTTGAATACATAGTAGAAAACAACGATACATTAAGAGTATTGTTTAGCGAAAAAGAGATTACACTCTACATTCCAAATAGCTTCACCCCAAATGGAGATAATTTAAACGATGTATTCAAACCAGAGGGAAGTCCGGAAAAACTTAAGGATTACGAAATGCTCATTTTTGACAGTTGGGGCGAATTGGTTTTCGAGTCTACTAATATTGAAGAAGGTTGGGATGCAAAGAACATAGACTACGCATCGAACAATGTATTTATTTATAAAATTACCATACATTCTTCTATAACAAACGATAAATTCCAATACAAAGGAACTTTGTTGATTTTATAAAATAGGGTAAAATACTAGCGATAAATACTAGCTAAAAATCTTCTATATTTACGCATCAAATAGAACAATGATGCAAAAAACAAAACCACTTTCATTATTGGTAGCGCTGTTACCTATATTTTTTTTAACCGTACTTCTTTCTTTAAACGTTTTCTATTACGGAGACGACTCCCTTTCGGGTGCCAACCAAATAGCCTTGCTTTTAGCTGCAGCTTTTTGCACCGTATTAGCCAGTAAAAGAGGTGCCAAATGGTCGGACTTACTCGAAGGTATTAAAAACAGTATTTCGGATGCACTGCCTGCTTTACTCATTCTTCTAATTATTGGTTCATTAGCGGGTACTTGGCTCATTAGCGGTATTGTGCCGGCAATGATTTACTACGGATTACAAATTGTAAACCCAACGTACTTTCTGGTGGCTGCTTGCATCGTAAGTGCCATCATATCTTTAGCTACAGGTTCTTCTTGGTCTACAATAGCAACTATAGGCGTTGCCTTATTAGGAATAGGGCAGGCAATTGGAATGTCTGAAGCCATGGTTGCAGGTGCGATTATATCTGGCGCTTATTTTGGCGATAAAATGTCTCCTTTGTCCGATACCACAAATTTGGCCCCAGCCATGGCCGGTACAGATTTGGTAGCACACATCAAATACATGACCTATACAACAGTGCCCTCAATACTAATTACCTTACTTATTTTTTTAATGATCGGTTTTAACCTGGAAACGAAAACCTCGCCAGATAATATTGAAGTTATTTTAACCGCTTTGCAATCAAAATTTACAATTACACCTTGGTTGTTTGTCGTTCCGCTGGCTGTTATACTCCTCATTGTTAAAAAAGTACCTGCTATTCCCTCCTTATTTATCGGAACACTTTTAGGTGCTTTTACCGCCCTTGTTGCTCAACCAAATATTATACTCGAATTAGGAAACAGCAGCGATTATTTTAAAGCTTCTTTTATGACTATAATTGATGCAATGAGTAGAGAAACCAATATTACTACAGACAACGAAATGATTAATGGACTCCTGAGTACTGGGGGTATGTTTGGTATGTTAAACACGGTATGGCTTATTATTTGTGCCATGTGCTTTGGAGGAGTTATGGAAGCTTCAGGCTTTTTAAGTAGAATTTCTAATGCGCTAATGAAATTGGCTACGAATACAGCATCGCTTGTAGCAACTACAACCGGTACGTGTATTTTCTTTAACATGACCGCATCAGACCAATATTTAGCCATTGTAGTACCCGGAAAAATGTTTAAAGATGCTTACAAAGACTTGAATTTAGCTCCCGAAAATTTGAGTAGAACACTGGAAGACTCGGGCACCGTTACTTCCGTATTAATACCCTGGAATACCTGCGGTGCCACTCAAGCAAGTGTGCTTGGTGTAGCCACACTGGCCTACCTTCCTTTCTGCTTCTTTAATATTATTAGTCCTTTTATGACAATGTTGTATGCAGTAATAGGATATAAAATCAAGAAATTAAAATCTTAATTTTTACGATTTTCCTTTAGAATATCTAAAGGCTTGCCTAAATTCGCAAAAAATCATTTTATGTACAACAAAGAAATAAAAGCGTTACTCACTTTAGCCATACTAAGTTCTAGTATCTACTTATTTACTCTGGGAGAAATTGGCTACGGAATAGTACTCATACTAATCATGGGGCTCGTAATTTTAAGTATTTTTAAAGACGAGCGAATCCTTAGAGCCTTCTACTACCTTCGTAAAAACAACATGCAAAAAGCAGAAGACGTTCTAGCGAAACTTAAACATCCCGAAAAACTGATAAAATCTCAAGAAGCCTACTATTATTACTTAAACGGCTTGGTGCTTTCGCAAACACAAATGAATAAGGCCGAAAAATTCTTTAAAAAAGGATTAAGTCTAGGACTTAGAAGCGATACAGACAAAGCGGTTGCAAAATTAAACTTAGCAGGATTAGCCATGTCTCGAAGAAGAAAAAGAGAAGCGACTACCCTACTAACTGAAGTTAAAAAATTAGACAAACACAACATGCTTGAAGACCAAGTAAAGATGATGAAGCAACAATTAAAAAGAATCTAAAGAAAGCAGCCCTAGAGCTGCTCTTTTTTTGAATTAATATTTTACTTTTGATTAAAATGAAAGCACCTAGGATACCCTCTTTTTTAAAAACATCTGTTAACAAACAGTTTCAAATGCAAACGCGCTATTACAACGAACGTAAAGAGCGCGTGCATAAAGCTATAGAAAAAGCAGCTAAAAAAAATAAGGGCGCCATAAACAAGGGTCATTTTAGTACTGCATGGAAGAAAAAGCCGTCCAGTTCTAACACATCTTCTACAGCTAGAGTGCTCATACTTATTGTTATGCTTAGTTTAGTAGCATATTGGATCTTAAAATTCTAAGTTTTGATTACACTATTACCAGATCATGTAGCCAACCAAATTGCTGCGGGAGAGGTGGTTCAAAGACCCGCCGCAGCTGTTAAGGAATTAATGGAAAACGCCATTGATGCCAAGGCTACAGATATTAAAGTGATTATTAAAGATTCTGGAAAAACACTTATTCAAGTAATTGACAACGGCTCGGGTATGAACGAGGTAGACGCTCGCATGTGTTTTGAACGCCATGCTACCTCCAAAATAACTAAAGCAGAAGATTTGTTTGCTCTAAGCACGAAAGGCTTTAGAGGCGAAGCACTCGCATCTATAGCAGCTATTGCTCAGGTAGAGTTAATAACAAAACGCGAAGAAGCCGAATTGGGTGTTCAACTAAATATTGAGGGTTCAGAATACAAGAGCCAAGAAGTTTGCGCTTGTTCTAACGGAACCTCGTTTTCGGTAAAGAATTTATTTTTTAATGTTCCGGCCAGGCGCAATTTCCTGAAGTCGGATAGAGCTGAGTACAAATACATCTTAGACGAGTTTATTAGAATTGTATTAGCCCATCCTTCTGTCGCATTTACGCTCATAAATAACGACAAAGAGCAATACCGTTTACACAAAGAAAGCCTGCGACAGCGTTTGGTTAGCCTGTTCGGTAAAAAATACAATCCAAGACTGGTTCCTGTTGATGAAAATACAGACATTGTAAAAATATCGGGCTTTGTGTGCAAACCCGAATTTGCTAAAAAATCTAGAGGAGAACAATTCTTCTTTGTAAACAATAGATTTATTAAATCCTCTTACTTAAACCACGCCGTGTTAAATTCTATGGAAGGTTTACTGCAAGGCGATCAACATCCATCGTATTTTTTGTTTCTGGAGGTAAATCCTGCTAAAATTGATGTAAATATTCACCCAACAAAAACCGAAATTAAATTTGAAGACGAACGCAGTGTATATGCTATTCTTCGTGCTGCTTTAAAACGTTCCTTAGGACAATACAACATAGCTCCTAGTTTAGACTTTAGTTTAAACCCAGACTTGCAAGTTCCAATAACCTCTAAAAATAGAGTTTTAAGAACTCCTAATGTTCAAGTAGACCCTTCTTTTAATCCATTTGAGCAAGATAAAACTCCTGAAAACCCTACAAAAACAGACAAGTACAGCAAGTCTAACACGTTTAACAAACCTTTAAACTCCGAGAAAGGAAAACACTGGGAAGCCCTATTTGAAGAAATTCAAGAAGACCTGAATACAGCACTTCCAGAATACCAACCTCCGGTAGAGAGTTTGGAAATGGAAATGGCAATAGACGAAAGTAGGTTTGCTTTTCAGTTGCAAGGCAAATTTTTACTAACGCAGCTAAAATCGGGCTTACTTATTATAGACCAACAAAGAGCACATACTCGGGTTTTATACGAGCAGTATTTAAAAACATTACAAAACAAAAGACCACTTAGCCAACAACTTCTGTTCCCACAAGAAATTCATCTTTCGCCAGGAGAAATGGAATTGTTTGAAGAAATAAAAGACCAGGTGGAGGCTTTAGGATTTGACTTTACCATTCCGGCTGCGCATTGCCTTATGATAAATGGCGTGCCTTTTGAAACAGCTGCCAGTGGCGTAGATAAAATTATTGAAAGCATACTGCATGGTTACACAAACGAAAGCGATGCTTGGAAAGAAGACAGCCACAAGTTTTTGGCAAAAAACTTAGCCATTAGCAATGCTATTAAAACAGGCCAAAGCCTTAACAATCAAGAAATGAAACAGTTGATAGACGAACTATTTGCCTGCGACCTGCCTTTTGTATCGGTGCACAACAAGCCAACGGCTATTATTTTAGAGATGTCAGAACTTTTAAAACGATTTCAATAATGAGAGGTAGTAGAGGATTTTCAAACATGCCCTTGGTGGTTAAAAACCTAATCATCATTAACGCACTTTTTTTTCTAGCGCGTTATACGTTTCAAGCTCTGGTAGGTCAAGATCTTAACGACACACTAGGTTTGTACTATTTAAAATCGCCCGAATTTGAACCTTGGCAACTGGTTTCGTATATGTTTATGCACGGAGGCATGTCGCATTTATTTTTTAACATGTTTGCCCTGTGGATGTTTGGCTCGCAAATAGAAAATATATGGGGGCCTAAACGATTTTTAAACTATTATTTAATCACAGGATTTGGTGCCGCATTTTTGCATTATTTAATAATTCATTTTCAAATAATTGACTTACAGCAATTATTTACACCCGAACAAATAAGCGATTTAGTTTACCAAGGTAAATTCGATTCTGCGAGTCCGCTATTTAACGATGCGCGCCTACTTTACCAGCTCTACCACACTCCTGTAGTGGGTGCTTCTGGGTCTGTTTTCGGACTCCTACTCGCCTATGGAATGAGCTTTCCGAACCAGGTTATTTACTTAAACTTCTTGTTTCCTATAAAAGCAAAATACTTTGTAATTATTTACGGACTTATAGAGCTTTTCGGAGGAGTTCAAAATTATTCTGGAGACAATGTTGCTCACTTTGCACATCTTGGAGGTATGCTCTTTGGCTTTATTCTTATTAAATACTGGAAGAAAAACGATATGAATTTTTACTAATGCTGAACGATCTTAAAACCAAATTCACGAGTGCAAATGCATTGTTTAAGTTGATCTACATCAACTTAGGGGTTTTTGTGTTTTTTAAAATTTTAGCCACATTTTCCTATCTAGTTCAAAGTCCCGTTTTTTCGGCTACTTACCTGCTTGGCATCCCTGTAAACACATCTAAACTCCTTTTTAAACCCTGGACCTTAGTTACCTACATGTTTACGCATGTAGATTTATTTCATATTTTAAGCAATCTTATTTACCTCTACTTTGCCGGACAAATATTCTTACACTATTTTAATGCAAAAAAGCTCTACAGTTTATACGTATTAGGCGGGCTCGCCGGTGGATTTGCTTACCTACTTGCTTTTAATTTTTTTCCTGCATTTTCCAGTGTTTCAAACAGCTCATTAATTGGTGCTTCGGCTTCTGTTATGGCCCTATTATTTGCCGTAGCAACCTACGTACCTAATTATAAAATAAACCTATTTTTTTTGGGAGCTATTCCTATTAAATACCTGGCCATTGTTTTTGTTTTTATGGATGTAATAAACATACCTAAGGGAAATCCTGGCGGGCATATAGCTCATTTAGGCGGTGCTTTGGTTGGGGTGTTGTTTGTGTACAAGTGGAAAAGAGGAACAGACATCACTTTGCGTATTAATGGAATTTTAGAATCCGTAATTGACCTGTTCAAAAAAAAGCCCTTAAAAACAGTTCATCGCAGAGCTAAATCAGACGAGCAGTACAATCGAGAAAGTAGTCTCCACAGAGAACAAATTGATAAAATACTCGATAAAATATCCAAATCTGGCTACGACAGCTTAACCGAAAAAGAAAAACAATACTTGTTTAAGAATAGTAAAAAATAATAAATTGAAGAATTTATCGCTGTTAAATAAGCTTTTATACCTACTCAACCTACTTTTAGTTGTTCTGTGGGTTTTGGCATTTTTAGCGCCTTATATAAATCCTAAAACTTTTTCTGTAGGCGCAGTTTTGGCAATCGCATATCCGCTGCTACTTCTTACACATTTATTTTTTGCTGTTTACTGGCTCACACGTTTTAATAAAGTTATTTACTTATCGGTAGGTGTTTTACTGATCAGTTACTTTTTTAGTGTGCCCATTTTTAATACCAAAAGTAAGTTTAAAGCCTTGGCAAAAGATCAGTCCTTTTCTATTCTCTCGTACAACACACAATCCTTTTATCATGCTGGAGGAAGCCAAGAAAATGTAAGCGATGTAAAGGCAAGCATTGCTCATTATTTAAACCAACAAAATGCAGATGTGCTTTGCTTACAAGAAGCCAGAAAAGGCTTTTCATCTAGCTTAAATTACCCCTACAAATCGCTTTATGGCTTCAATCAAATTTACAGTAGGTATGAAATTGTATCGGCAGGAAACCTAGCATTTAATCAGGTTACGACAAACGCCTCTGCTTATGCAGACATTATTTTAAACTACGACACCATTCGTATATACAACCTACACTTAGAGTCCTTACACCTTGGAAGTACCGACTACACACTTATAAATGGGAATGAGAGAACTACACAACAAGAGGTTTCAGAAAAAACACAAGAACTTTCCAATAAAATTAGTAGTGCCAGTGCCAAAAGAGTGGAGCAAATAAATACGCTTTTAAGCCATGTAAAAAGCAGCCCTTACCCTACACTGCTTTGTGGCGATTTTAACGATGTATCGCAAAGTTATATTTACCGCAGGTTAACCCAAAAGCATACCGATGCCTTCTTAGCTTCGGGCAAGGGTTTTGGAGCAACCTTCAGAAAACTACTTTTTCCTTTTAGAATAGACTACATACTGTACCCCTCCAATTGGGCCGCTTATAATTTTGAAGTACTCGAGGTAAAACTTTCCGATCATCAGGCCATTCGATGTGATATTGAAGTTCCCTAACTCATGTTGACAATACAAGCGCTTTAAATACTAGCATTAGCTTTACTCTTTGTAGAATTTCATAAGTAATACTGAGCAATTTACACCCCAACTATTTTCCTGCTACTTGCTAAAAAAGCACCCGCCTTAAAAAAATAGGTCGTTTATTATATGTAATTATTTACATAATTGTATTATATTAACCACTTGTAATGGAGTAAATTAAAATAGAACGCACTAAATATTAATTATAAATTCATGAAATAATGATCGCAAAACAACAAATCGTCGGCTACAGCCTACGATGGACTAACAATGGCCTTAGTAAACGACAGTACAGCCATGCTCACTTTAAGTCCATCCACGCCTACTGCTTCCGAAATACTAGACTACCATTTTCAACTGGTTAAAATAGACACCGCCGGACAGGTACTGGGCTCTTATGTAGATACAGCTAATTTCCTGCCCTGTAGCGGTTTAGAAGTTACCGAAAACGGAGACATTTTGGTAGCCCTAACCGAAAAAATGGGTCCTATTGATACTTATACAGATAAAGATGTACTGGTAAAACGCATAAACCCACAAAGCATGCAGTTGGTGCAGTTTCCGCCCAATGCAAGCAACTACGATTATTTATGCCCCTACCCAGTAGAGAGTTATAGTTTTAACTTAAAAACCAGCAGCCTGAGCATTAACAATGGTGTGGCGGTACAAGCCTGGCCAAACCCCACTACACAGGGCTTTTACATTCGTTGGAGCGCAATACAAAACTACCAGAACCTCAACTTTAGCCTCTACAACCTAAAGGGACTAAAAATACAAAGCAAAACCCTGAAAGCCGAAAACAAAGAACAATGGATCAATACCACAAACCTCAGACCAGGAATTTACTTATGGCAACTAGAATCCATGGGCAAACTCCTCGCAAAAAGAAAAATTGTGGTTCATTAGATTTACTAAAAATATAAAAAAAATCCCATGAAAAAACAACTGTTATTTTTAAGCCTTATGTATGCTGCACTATGCAATGCGCAATATTACTTTCCAGATCAAGCTACTGGATTTGCCGTTATAGACTCGAGTCATTTAGAAAGTCCCGAATCGTATTTAATACTGAATTCCGATTCAAACTCCTTATGGCAAATGGCCAAACCCTCTAAAATAATTTTTAACGAGGCCTTTAGCTCAAACAATGTATTAATTACCGATAGTACAAACAACTATCCGATAAATACACACTCCTCCTTTGAACTGCACTTTTCCACAGATGAATACTTTGATTTTGGGCTAAATACTACTCTTGGCTTTTACCATCAATTAGATACGGACAGCCTTAAAGATGGAGGTTATGTAGAAATTTCTTACGACTCCGGCGAAAATTGGTACAATGTCTTGGGACAAAATGAGGCTCTGAGTCAAGATTCTGCAATTTATGGCACAACAGAGGATGACTATTTTATGTCACCAAATTTCTACACCGAATCGGACACCCTATACAACGGCGAATACGGCTTTTCTGGCAGTACAGAAGGCTGGGAATTTTTCTGGTTTAATTTATGGTGGAGTACACCTGTAAAATTCATTCCAGATACCATTAAATACCGGTTTACTTTTATAAGTGACAGTATACATAATCCAAGAGAAGGTTGGATGCTGGATGATTTTTACATAGCAACCTATCCTATCGGCAGCATAGGAGAGTATTTAAATACCATATCCATTAAAATAGCACCCAACCCTGTAAAAAACTACACTAGAATTCAGTTTAACAATAGCACAAATGAGTCTTACGAGCTAAAGGTATTCAATATAGACGGGAAGCTTGTAAAATCATACCCTTCGGTTACCGAAAGCGAGGTGCTTTTTGAAAGAGCGGAGCTTGCCAGTGGTTTGTATTTTGTAGAAATACTAAGGAACCATACAAGCTTGGGAAGGTCGACGATGATTTTGGAATAAATCACTCTACATCCACCCGTTTTAAGTCTAATAAATTCAATGCATTAGAGCCTAAGCCGCTTATGTTTTTATGAGAAAAACGGAGCACATTATCGTAGTACAAAGGAATAATGGCTGCCTGATTCATAACAATACGGTTCATTTGCTCGTACAGGGCTATTCGGTTTTTTAGTTCGGGTATTTTGAGTGCTTTCTCGTACAAAACATCAAATTCCAAATTGGTGAAATGTGTGTAATTTGGGCCATTAGGACTGTGGTTTTTTGAGTAAAACAGCGCTAAGTAATTTTCGGCATCTGCATAATCGGCAATCCAGGAGCCTCTAAAAATAGACAATTGGGATTTCGATACTTGTTGTCTATGTGTGGATGGAGGATTAACATTTACCACAACTTCAAAACCAATTTCTTGCCAAGCGTGTTGAATGTACTCGCATAAATCTACATAAGAACTCGTGGTGTTTAAATGAAGGGTGGGAATTCCTTCCGCATTAGGATAGCCCGCTTCAGCCAGTAACTTTTTTGCCAATTTAGGTTGGTATGTATAGCCAATATTTTCCTGGTAGCCCGCAAGTCCTTTTGGAATAAAACCACTGTGCGCTGGCGTACCAATATTGTTTCTGAGGTACTGCATCATCAAATCCCGATCGAAGGATAAATTTAAGGCTTGGCGAACTTTTACCGATTTTAAAGCCTCGTTATTTTGATGAGCGTCCATTAGGATTCCTAAATACTCGGTGTTTAAATAATCTTGCTTGCTAAAATTAAACTTATTGGCGTATTTGGCTTGCAAACTTCCGTCTAAACTTAACAACTCATCTTTATAAGAAGCGTCTATTCCCGATAGGAAATCGAATTTACCTTTTACAAATTCTAAAAATGCGGTTTGTTTGTCGGGTATAAAACGAATGGCTACCGCATCTAAATAGGGAAGATCTCTCCCCGATTCTTTCTCAAAGTAATTTTCGTTTTTACGCAAAACCAACTTAATGTTTTCTTTGTGAAATTGAAACTTAAACGGTCCTGTACCAATAGGAGCATTAAAGAAATTTAAACGAGTACTTGCCTCTACTGGAAGTATGGAACAGTATTGCATGGAGAGTAAGCCTAAAAAAGCAGGATTGGCTTCCTTTAATTGTATGTGAAGCACCGAGTCGTTTAAAGCAGTAAACGAATCTACGCTCGACAAAACCCAAGCTCCTGGCGAAGCAGTTTCTTCAGCTTTTAATCGATTTAAAGAAAACAGCACGTCTTCAATTCCAAGAAATCGGTCTAAGGGTTTATGAAATCGGACATCATCTCGTAGAGTAAAATTGTATGCTAAGCCATCATCAGAAATAGTCCAATGCTTGGCCAAAGAAGCTTGCACAATTAAGTTGGAGTCTAACTGCACCAAACTATTGTATACTTGATGACAAAACCAAATGCGCGCCTGGTCTTTTGCAAAAGCAGGATCGAAAGAATGAATGCCCGCAGATTCGTTGTATCGGAAAATTTTCTTGGAGGACTCGGTATCATCTACTGAACTACAAGAACATAGGGCCAATACAAAAATGAAAAGGATGAAATTTCGCATACGATTTTATTAATCCTCTAAATTAGAACTTTGTTTGACAAATTGTAAATCCTTAGCACCTTAATTTCTTACATTTACAGCCGATTTATACTTATGAAGAATGTAGCTTTTCACACCTTAGGATGTAAACTGAATTTTTCGGAGACTTCTACCATTGCACGTTCGTGCGAAGAAGAAGGCTACCAGAAGGTTCCCTTTAAAGAACACGCAGACATATACGTGCTTAATACCTGTTCGGTTACCGAAAATGCAGACAAAGAATGCAAGCGATTGGTGCGGCAAGTACTGAAAGTAAACCCCAGTGCTTTTGTGGTTATTATTGGCTGTTTTGCTCAACTTAAACCAAATGAAATTGCACAGTTTGAAGGCGTTGATTTGGTACTTGGAGCTACCGAAAAGTTTAAGCTGCCTTCCTATTTAAACGATTTGAGCAAGCAAGACATAGCAGAAGTACATTCTTGCGAAATTGAAGAGGCCGATTTTTTTGAAGGCGCATACTCTATTGGAGACAGAACTCGTGCTTTTTTGAAAGTTCAAGACGGTTGCGACTACAAATGCACCTACTGCACCATTCCATTAGCTAGAGGTATTTCTAGATCCGATCGTTTGGAAAACGTGCTTAAAAACGCCCAAGAGATTTCGGAAAGAGACATCAAGGAAATTGTACTCACAGGAGTAAACATTGGCGATTACGGAAAAGGTGAATTTGGCAACAAAAAACACGAGCATACTTTCTTAGAGCTGGTTCGGGCTTTAGACAAAGTTGAGGGCATTTCTAGACTTCGTATTTCGTCCATAGAGCCTAATTTACTCAAAGACGATACCATCGATTTTGTGGCCAATTCTGCTGTTTTTGTACCGCACTTTCACATTCCATTGCAGTCCGGCTCCGACGCCTTATTAAAAAAGATGAAGCGCCGTTACCTTACCGAACTTTATACAGAACGCGTAAAACGCATCAAAGATAAAATGCCACACGCCTGTATTGGCGTAGATGTAATTGTTGGTTTTCCTGGAGAAACCGAAGAACTTTTTCAGCAAACCTATAGCTTGCTTAACGAATTAGACATTTCTTATTTACACGTATTTACCTATTCTGAAAGAGCCAATACAGAGGCCGCAGCAATGGATGAGGTGGTAGACAAAGGCATTCGTCATCAACGAAGTAAAATGTTGCGCATTTTATCGGCCAAGAAAAAAAGACTGTTCTACGAAAAAAACATCGGTTCCACACGTACCGTTCTTTTTGAACACGAAAATAAAAATGGATTTATACAAGGCTTTACCGAAAACTACGTTAAGGTGAAGGTTCCTTACGACCCCGGTTTTAGAAATCAAATAATTAAAGTAAAATTGAATGATTTTGATGAGGACGGATTAGTGCTCGCAACTCTTTTAAACGAATAAAACATGTTTCCTACACTTAGTCATCTTATAGAATATTTTACCGGAATTTTTATTCCACTACCTTTTAAAACCTTTGGCTTTTTTATAGCATTGGCCTTTTTGGCAGGAAGCTATTTTATATCTAAAGACCTGGCAGAAAAGAACAAATCTGGACTTATTCCTACCACAAAAAGAAAGGTAATTAAAGGAAAACCAACCGATGTAAAGGATTTTTTAAAACACGCAGCCACAGGCCTAGTATTGGGGTTTAAAGGTGTGTTTGCCTACCATAACTATAGTTTTTTTATAGACGATACTTTTTCTTTCCTCTTCTCTCTTCAGGGTTCTACCCTAGGAGCTGTTGCAGGATTGGCCTTGGGTTTGGCTTATGCTTTTTACCTTAAAAAAACCAACCCATTTACCGAACTCACAAGCCAAGAAGAAGATTTAAAACCTCAGGAGCTAACGGCCAATATTTTACTAATTTCTGCCGCTTCGGGCTTGTTTGGTGCAAAAATATTTCACCAATTGGAAAATTGGGATGCCTTTATTGCCGATCCCTTGGGTCAGCTATTATCGGGTGGTGGGCTTACGTTTTACGGAGGCTTAATTTGTGGTGCACTTGCCGTTATACTTTACGTAAAACAATACGGTATTAAAACTGGTGTTATTTCCGATGCTATGGCAGCTCCATTAATGTTGGCCTACGGAATTGGTAGAATTGGCTGCCATACCTCTGGCGATGGAGATTGGGGAATTGCCAATTTAAATCCGAAGCCAGAGTACTTGCAATTTTTACCCGATTGGATGTGGGCTTATACCTACCCAAACAATGTAATTAGAGCCGGAGAGCGCATGGCAGACTGCACAGAGCCTTTGGGTATTTATTGCTACGAACTAAGCAATGCGGTATACCCTACCGCAGTTTACGAGGCACTTATGGGCATCGTTTTATTCTACATTTTATGGAAACTTAGGAACGCCTTTAAAACACCGGGTATGCTCTTTGGTTTGTACTTAGTGTTTAACGGACTGGAACGTTTTTCTATAGAAAAAATTAGAATTAACAACGAGCTCTACAACGGACTTACCCAAGCCGAAATGATTTCTGCAGGTTTAATTGTTTTAGGTTTAAGCCTCTTCTTTTGGCTAAAGAAAAAGAAATAAACAAACCAAGCATTGAATGTTTCATTTCGCAAGGTTTACTGGTTTCACCCCAGTAAATAAAAGGATAAAAAAGATTCGAAAAATAGACTGATGAAACAAAGGATCGCACAAATTACTCTTGTAGTAAAAGACTACGACGAAGCAATAGAATTTTATACAAAAAAATTAGATTTCATCCTTTTAGAAGACACCGTTCTTAACGAAAAAAAAAGATGGGTACGCATTGCACCTCCAGGCGCATCAGAGTGTAGCTTACTGCTTGCTAAAGCAGCAAACGAAAAACAAACAAATAGCCTTGGAAACCAAACCGGTGGTAGAGTTGCCTTTTTTCTTTTTACAGACGACTTTTGGAGAGATTACAACAAAATGCTAAAGCGAGAGGTAAGTTTTGTAAAACTGCCCTCCGAGAATACCTACGGAACAGTAGCTGTATTTGAAGATTTGTACGGAAATTTATGGGATTTTATTGAACCCAAGGAAATACAAAGCAGTACAGCAGAATAAAACAGCTAAAATTCGGTGTAATGTTTAACCGATAACTTTCCCCCTTTTACCCAGTCCATTTCCAAAACCACCAAGCAAAATTTGAGTGATTCCACCCATTGCACTCTTACCCTATTTTGCTTTTCTTTACTAAAAATTCAAATACAGCTATTTAAAATAAACAAAGCGCTTTAGCTTAAACATTCTTTTGTAAGCTTTTGAAATAGAGCAAACTAAATGAGCGCAATTTGAATAGATGTAAACGCAAATTGTATTTATATATAGTTGCCAAGCATTTGGAGCAAACGAACTGAATTTAAACATAAGGAAAATACTGATGCCTACAAATAAAGAAAGTAATTACTAATTTTAAATCTTTGAAAAATGTCAAAATTAGATGATTTTAAAGTAGAAGAACTTGAACAACGTCTCGAAATGAGAAAATGGTCAGATCATGTAAGTGTCGGTTTAGACCCATGTAAACATGCGAATATCCAAGATTTTACAGGCAACTATGTAGGTTGCGAATAAAATCAAGTAAGTAACAATCACCTAGCAGTTTGAAATCTGTTAGGTGATTTTTTAAATTTAGTATGCTAATATGAAAAACATCATTTTTATCATTACAATCATTTTTACCGTGAGTATTTATAGTCAAGAAAATCTATATAAAATTATTGACTCTAAAACATTATTACCTATAGAGTATGTTAATGTGTATAACAAACAATTTGGCACTCTAACAAACTCAAATGGAATGTTTGAACTAAAGATTAATGACCTTAAAGACAGCTTAAGTATCTCACATATCAGTTATAAAGAGTTGAAAATATCAAAAAGAGAGTTAAGCGAAAAATTTGAAATAAAATTAACACAAAAGGTTACTGAACTAGAAGAAGTAGTTATTTACTCCATTGATAATATATTAGATAAAATTATTAAAAACTTAAAGAATAATTATATTGATATCCCCACTAATGAGTACTTTTTTTCAAGACTAACTTTATTTAAAAACAACAATGAAGGTCAACTTTCAGAAGGGTATTTAAATGTAAATAAGAGTAGATATTTTGACCGTTCAAAAGACAAATCAATTAAAATAAATTTACTTTCACACACTAAAATAAACAACTTAGAAAATGTTGACTTCAAATATTACAGTTATGAAAAACTATTCGAAATAAGCGAAAGTTTTATCAATCTGAAAAACGGAGATTATAATTTTATATATACCAATATAGGAAACAAACTTTTAAAAATAAGTTTCTATCCAAAAGAGAATATAGATCCTTATGATACAATTTATAATGGTTATTTAATTATAAATAAGAATGATTATGCCATCCAAGAGTTTAGATATTCTATTGATTCTTCATGTGCAAAATATTCACCTGAAATAGAGATTAAAAGTGGTGTTTTCAAAAAAGACATAAACGCTTCAAAATTAGTTAAATGGTCTATAAATTCTAAATACAATAAATATGAACTTTCATATCTGCTTATTGAGGACAAACTTTCTGTAGAAGAAAATAAAAAAAAAGACACATATAAAGCTGTCTATGAGCTTCAAAACCTAGGTTATATTGAAAGTTCTTATCTGCCAAAAAAAATCAAACATTCAAAACCTAAAAAAAATGTTTTTGAATATTCTTCCTTCAATACAAAATCCAATATTTGGGAAGTTAAACACCCAATGATTATAAATGAAGATCAAGGCAATCTTTTAAAAAGAATAAATGACTAAAAATAATATACTAAAAACGAATTCAAATTATCTTGAGGTAAATGATAAAAAGGAAGTCTTAGAAAAAAGGCTAAAACTTGCGCTTTCTGATTATTTTAAAACTACAAATTATTCTTTAGAAATAATTAATGAAATCTTAGATGGAAGTTTTATAAGTTCAAATCCAGCTTATTATCTTTATTACCCTTATTTATTCAATAATTATTTTCAAATTGACAATGAAAAAATATTAGACTTAATTTCAATATCAGGTTTTTTGTATTATAAATCTATAATCTTAATAGATGATGTTTTTGACAATAAAAAGAGTAATAACAAATTTCATAAATATTTTATTGCTAATATTTGTCAAGAAGAAACAGTTAAAATTCTAAGTTCATTTTTCGATAAAAATTCAAGTTTTTGGAATACTTGGAATATTAGAAAGCTTGAGTATGCAAAAGCATATAAGCTAGATAAGTCATTAAAAGGCCTAAAAAACTACGATGAATTTGAAAAATTAGCAGATTATAAAAGTGCTTTTGGTAAAATAGCAATCGATTGTCAATTTCATTTATCAAATAAAAAAAATAAAATTATTTACGATAGTCTTCTAAAATCCCATAAATTTTTTTATGCTGGCTTTCAGATAATTGATGATATAGATGATTATATTGAAGATGTGAAAAATGGTCAATTCAACATTTCAAAACTTGAACTAATCAAAACTTTATCAAATGAAAATGATACCATAGATAATTATTCTATTAGTGACCAGAAAAAGTTGCTTTATTTAAAAAAGGTTTCTGAAAATCTTTATCTTAAAGCAATAAATTATTTAAATAAAGCCTCTAGTTTTATTATTCCATTTGATGATACTAACAGATGCTTATGGATAAATGAAGTAGACAACTTACACAACATTAGTGTTACTCACTCCTTAAACATAAATGGCTTTATAGAAGTTTACAATACGCAAAAAAAAACTACTGACTTTAATAATAAGCACTCTATAAATGATGTATTAACCAATGCTATCAATTATTTAAAAAATACACAACAAATAAATGGTAATTGGAACGATATATTTAATGATGCAGGTATTAGCGATGTTTGGACCACCTCATATGTTACATATTCCTTATTAAAATACAACATAAACAATGTTCAATTAACAAAAGCAAAAGAATTTATATCAAAAAATAGGTTGCCAAATAATCTCTGGGGTTACAATAAATCTTGGATTAATGATGCTGATTCAACTTCATTTGCATTACTCAGTCTGCAAAAAGAGCATAGTATTCAAAATCCCCTCAAAAAATGGTTGAATTTTCAAAATAAAGATGGTGGCTTTACAACTTACAACGATAAGAATATTTTACTGTCATCTTTAAATAGCTCTAGTATAAATAATGTTGACGGATGGTTACAATCTCATTTCTGTGTTAGTGCAGTTGCCTATTTAGTTTTTGCTGAGTTGAAAATTACCGATACTGAAAACTTTAAAGCATTACGAGGTTATTTAATTACTAAATTTAATTCCAATGAAAAACATTTGTCTTATTGGTGGACAGACGACATTTATGCAATTAACTATATTTTAAAAGGAGCAGTACAAATTAAAGATGAACATATTATATCTCTTTGTGAAAATTTAGTTCAAAAAGTCATTAATATATATGAACATAATTATTTTTTCAAAAGTTTGCTATTAGAAACTTTATGCCTAACTGACAATCTTTTTAATAAATATAAAGAGGTAATTACAGAATTAGTAATGCAAATTAAGTCAAATCAATTTAGTGATGGTTCTTGGAAAGAAGACTTTTCATTAAGAATACCGCACCCAAGTATATCTTACCCGAATAAAGAAAATATTACTTGGAAAAAAGGGAATAGAGGAACAAATATTGTTGTAAAAGATTATAATAAAGTATTTACAACAATATCGTGCTTAACCGCTTTGAAAGCCTATGAAGGAAGAGCTTAAAAAACAAATAGTATTCAAGGCGGATGAAATTGAAATTAGAGAATTTAATAATTCTTCTGAATATATTGTGACGCACATAGAGTTAGGTTATAGAGTTGTTATAAATTCAAAAACATTTGAAATACTTAATTTAGTAGATAACAAAACCTCGCTAGAAAACATCGTCTTAAAATATAATAAAACAAATCCTTCGGCTAAACTAAGTATGGATATTGCCTACTCTATATTTTATGAAAGATTATCTAAGTTCGGTATTGTTATAAACAAAAACACTTCATTAAGAAAAAAAGAAGTAGCGTCATATCTAGCATTAAGTTTCACTTTAGTTAACAGAAAAACACTAGATATTTTCATTAAAATATTGTCGCCAATATTTGTGTTTAAACATTTCTATAAAATACTATCCATTTCTCTAATTATTGTACTCTCTATTGTATTAACAAACTATAAGTTGTTATCTAATGACATTCTTGAAATGAATTTAACCAATTGGTTTTTTTATTTAATAATGAGCGGTTTAATTATTTTTTTACATGAGTTTGGACACGCAACAGCATGTAAAAAGCTTGGAGCAGAACCTGGAACTATTGGTTTTGGGTTTTATTTATTGTCTCCTGTTATGTTTGCAGATGTTTCAGATACGTGGAAACTAAAAAGAAAAGAACGAATTTATGTGAATTTTGCAGGTTTATATTTCGAAATCATTGTTGCACTAATATTAGCAATTGTATATATTTTTACTCAACAAATTTCTTTACTTATCTTGTGTTCTATAATACTCTTTAGTTTTGTAATTAATTTAAACCCGCTACTTAGGTATGATGGCTATTGGATTTTATCTGATATTACAAATACACCAAATTTGAGAGGAGTTTCAACGCAAAAATTAAATTTATTCTTCAAGTATTTAATTGGTAAAGCCCTATTTTATTTTTCTTCTAAAAATATATTTTTGGTGATTTATGCGTCCATAAGTTTTATATTTATTTTGTTTTTTTTAGGTTTTATTATTTTAAATGACCCTAATTCAATTTTATTCTTTCCGATTGATTTATATACCTTTTTTAAAGAAATTAAAACTAATGAAAAGTCTCTTGGCTTTTCTAGTTTATCAAAATTCATTTTACCTTTTCTCTTTTACTTTACTGTATTTAAATTTACTATTGGATTAATAAGAAAGCGGTTAAAAAGTAATACGCTTGGCAACAATTTATAAAATATTGAAAGTTTGTGGTTAATCGAAAGGTTTGTGTGAATTGTCGCCAAATTTTTAAATTTGACGATTTCCAACAAAAAGATAAATAGTAAAATTTAAAAATTCGGCTGGTGTTAATTCGAAAGTAACAGCTTATTTTCAGCGCTACTATTCTAATACAAACACGTTGTAGATAAATAAACTAAGACATATGATAATTTGGACAAGATTAGGCTTTTTGGTTCTAGTAATAACATTTTTTTTATCTCTTGGTGCAGAAATTATAACGGAATCAATTACCAACGATGAAAATTACTATCAAGAAAATTCACTTCCTTTTGCTGTTGCGATTTTATTATCAGGAATAATTAATGGATTCCTTGGAAAGTGGCTTAATAACGAAAAATCAAAAATACTAATTGATAAGGAAACTGGAAAAGAAGTAATACTAAAAAACAATCATTCATTATTTTTCATACCTATGGAGTATTGGGGAGTAATTCTTGTAATTAGTTCAGTTCTAATTTTAATTTTCAAATAAAAACTATTTACAACAAAACCTAAACTGCATTAAAACTCGGATTAGCTTAACGTCGTGTAGCATTTAACAAACCAAAAAAAAATCATATTAAAACTAAAATATATAATTTTATAGAATAAAAACATCCATAATAGAGAGCCTTACAGAAAATTTTGAATCTTATGCGCATAAAACTACTGATGGCCTTGAATTTTGACTGGCAAGAGATTTACAAATTTAATAGCATAGACTAAATGAGACAACTTTCAAGGAGTAATTTCAAATCGACCTTTATCTGAATTCCAAGTTCCGAAAGGAGTGTTTAACATTGTGTTGAGTGCGGTACCGTTTTTAAGTTCCTTGGTTGCTAAAACATGAAACGTAGCATTTTCATCGATCCAAAAAATGCGATCGGCAATTTGCAAGGCAGTACTCCAATCGTGGGTACTCATTAGTACAGATTTCCCCGCTTCGCTACTTAGTTTTTTAAGTAAAACCGAAAGTTCCATGGTATGAGCTAAATCTAAAAAAGCGGTGGGTTCATCTAGTAAAACTACATCGGTTTGCTGTGCCAAAGCTCTTGCTAGAAGTACACGCTGTCGTTCTCCGTCGCTTAAACTATGCATCCATCTGTTGGCATGTTGCCAGGCTCCAAGCATGCTTAAACTCTCTTTAACGATGGCATGATCTGCCTCACTCAAATTTGCATTCCACGAAAGGTATGGATAACGCCCTGTGGCAACCACTTCTACTGCTTTCATGTTCACATCGCTTAAAGAATCGGTTAATACAATAGCCATTTCTCGAGCTCTTGCTTCAGCACAAAGTTCGTTTAAAGGCTTTCCTTTTAAAAAAACACCTCCGCCTAGGCTTGGTAATATGCCCATTAAGGTTTTTAGTAAGGTCGATTTTCCTTTGCCGTTGGCGCCTAACAAACAAATTAATTCGCCTTCAAACAAATCAAAAGAAACCTCTTTTAACACAGGCTTTTGCGCATAACCCACGGTAAGTTTACGTACTTTTAAATGTGTTTTTTTATCCAATACGATTCTTTTTTAACAAAAAATAAATAACAAAAGGAGCTCCAAAAAGAGAGGTTATGCTGTTTATAGGCAAAACAAAATCGTAGCCTGGCACCTGGGCAATCATGTCGCAAAGCAAGGCAATACAAGCACCTGTAAGTGCCACTAAGGGTATGGTTATTTTATGATCGGACTCTTCTGCACCCAAGCGCACCAAATGAGGTACAGCCATACCAACAAAGGCGATGGGACCGCAATACGCCGTAACCCAAGCCACTAAAACACCTACCAAACATAATATTTCTCTGCGAATAGACTTTAAAGACACGCCCAAACTTTGTGCATAGGATTCGCCCAACAAAAGGCTGTTTAAAGCTTTTGAGCGCGAATAGGCGAAAGCCAATCCTAAAAGCAAAACGGGCAACATAAGCTTCAGGTCCGTCCATTGGGTTTTTGCAAAAGAGCCCATGCCCCAAAGCACAAAACTTTGTAAATCTTGTGCGCTAGAAAAATACTGCAAAACCCCCACTAAAGCACCTGTAAGATAAGAGACCATTAAACCCAAAATTAACAAACTTACCGAAGATCGGAATCTTTTAGCAGCCCATATCATAAGAAGTAAAACCAAAAAAGAACCCAAACTAGCAGCCAAAGGAACCGACAATAAAAAGCTTCCGGAAAAAAACAGAAGCACCAAAGCCACGCCTAAACTAGCACCCGAGCTAATACCTAAAACATAAGGTCCGGCTAAAGGATTTCTAAAAAAACTTTGCATTAACAAACCCGAAACGGCCAAAGATGCTCCGGCAATGCAAGCCGTTAAAGCTTTTGGTATTCTGTACTCCAATAAAATAGTTTCGTAAGAAGCATGCGAAAACCCCTGTCCACTTAGGTAGTCTATAAACTCGAAAATGGAAATGCGAACACTGCCTAGGAGTACATCGCAAATAAAAAGCGAAACTAAAAGCAGTACTAAAAACACAATTCTAAAAAAGACTTTATTCATTTGCCAGTGGTTTGTAATATACAAGCTTGTAGTTGGGCATTAATTCTGGATGAAAAATAGCAATTAAATCGGCTAAAACGTCATCTACATGCAACAAACCCGATTCCCAATAATCGTTGCCACCATAATTATTGATGCGTGCGTTGTTATTGTATACCTGTTTGTTTTTAAATGCCCCAAACAAACCCATGTCAGGTAAAGTTTTCAAAACCTCCTGATAGGAAGAAAAAGCACCGGCATTTATCCAGTAATCGCAATCGAAGGCCTTATGGTAAACCACCTCCCAATCGTATGGAGTACTGTTTAATTTGGCATCGTACTCCCAAGGATAATAAGCCCCGGCATCGCTAATAAAATGAGCGGAATAACTCAAGCCACCCGGCAAATGCCACTGCTCATTAAAAGGCATGTTTATAAGTACTTTTGGTCGATTTTTTACCTGTAAAGCTTTGGCTTTTAAACGCTCATAAGAGGTTTTAATTTGAGTAAAGAGCGAATCTGCTTCTGTTTCTTTGTTAAAAAAACAAGCAAAAAATTTAATCCATTCGGCGCGTCCTAAAGGGCTTTCCTCTAAATATTCGTAGGAATAAGCAAAGCAAGTGTTCGGATATTTGGTTTCGAAGGCAGTACTCTTTCCTTGCCATCCAAAGCTATAAACCAAATCTACTTGAGCCAAAAGTAAAGCCTCATGGTTTAATTTATCCAAGCTACCAACCTCTGCAATCTCTCTATCCTCAAAGGCTTTTCTAATAGTTGGAGCATGTATATACTCCTTTGCATCTACCGCCATTAAGGTGTTTTCTAATCCTAAATCGTGAATGTATGCAGCATAAACGGAAGACAAAGAAGCCAGTCTTTTAATAGGTGTTTGCACAAAACCCTCTTTCGACTCATTGGTTAAATAATACCGGTGTAAGGTGTCTTTTCTATCCGATGAAAAAACCAACAATTCTTGATATCCTTCAAAATAGTTTACGGCAAAACCTTTCGCATAATCGAGTTCTAATCGAGCCAAAGGTTTTGAATTCGCAATGGTTTTCTCTGTTTTAACTGGAGAACAAGCACAAAAACAGAGGCTAAAAACAAAAGCTATAGCAGTTCTCATTCGCTAATAAAATCAAATTCTGAAGGAATAATCCCAACTTTCAACTCCTTAATTAAGCTCGATTCTTTGCTGTAAACCCAAACGGTTCCTTGCTGTACATAATTTATTGCATCGGCTATGTAAATACGATCTTGATGAACCGAAAGACCGTAAAACAATCTATTGTTGGACGGTATCATCGGAATACTAGTGATTTGGTCGGTAAACTCGTTGATGTGCCAAACCCCATTTGAGAGAAAATACACATCACTCCCGGAAGCGGAAACCACTAAATTAGTTGGATACTCCTCCACAAAATCGTAGCTGTAAATTGGGGCAAAAGTAAAGGCATCTAAGCACTGTACTTTCCCAACTCCATTAGCTTCACCACAAAGCCACAAGCGATTAAAAACATCTTTGCTAAGCGATGAAACGTTGAAATCTACAGTATATGCCTCTTCCGCTTCATCTGTTTCGGTATTTACAAGCCAAATACTGTTGCTGGATTTGTTAAGAGCGTAAACGCGGTTGTCTATTTGAAACAGCTCTTCTAGCCAACCAGCACACTCTATAAAGCTTGAAATTTCGTAGTTTTCTAAATCCAATACAGCTATTTTATTGGCGTACAAATCGCTTACATAGGCTTTGGTTTGGCTTACCACATGAAGGTAGCGAGGAGAGGTAAAACCAGAGATTGTTTCGAGCAACTCAAAGGTATTCTTATCAATTACCTCAATACGTCCGGAATTATTTAACACCAAAAAAGCGGTGTTTTCATTTAAGGTAATCGACTGCAATACATCGCCCAAAGGGCGCTGATTAACCTCTTCAAAAACACGGTTTTGCACTTGTTCGTTTTCGAGATCATAAAAGCTTAAAGAGGCATTTCCCCACTGAAAATTTCCCTCGTTAGCGATGAGGATACCTCGACTTAAAAAATAGGCTTCCGAAGAATTTTCTTCAGGCTTATCGCAAGCAGAAAAGACCAGTAAAAAACAGGTACTTAAGATTACATATTTCATTGCTTTACACTAATTTTTTTATGCATCGTTTGGCCTAAGATTTCGTATTGTAAAACATACACACCAGTACTCAGGTTTAATTCAGCTAAATTTAAAGAGCTGCTGTTTTTAAAAACATAAGATTTGCCTAAGTTATCGAACAATTTAATAGAAGCTACTGTATGCTTAGATTTAATGTGTAAGGTTCCTGAAACAGAAATAGGATTCGGAAAAACCAACTCCTCTTTGTGCTCAGAAATAGACAAAGGATTTTGATGAAGTACTCCAATAGCATCAATATCAAAACCACCCGAACTAAAAGGCGTTGGCCAAGGATCGTTTATGGGATGGTTGTTTACATCGTAAGACGCATAAAGCGGATCTATGCTTCCAACTACATCAACAATACGAATGTGGCTTATGGCATTTACATTTAGGCTCTCAATGCCCAGCAAATCGTCTAAATTAAAAGGTGTGCCCCATTGCGCCGGATACTTGCCTGCTAAATTGTGAATGTTTTCTGTTTGCAATAAGCCAAAAGCACCCAGTTGCAGATCTGATGGGCTGAGAGAATGCGCTTCAAATCGGTAAAAATTAATGCCGTCTGAGCTTACCTCAACAAAGGCTAGTTCTAAAAAATAATCGTCAAAGCCATTTTCAAAAACCGCAAAGTCGAAACCTGTTCCGTTGTAAATAGTGTTTTCAAATTCAAAAGTCGCGCTTCCTCCATCGCCCAAGCTTAAAACACCAGGATCTGGACTGCCAAAACAATCCTCCACACTACCAAAATCAACTTTTCCTAAGACCGTGTCTGCACAATTAACCCATCCTCTTTGCACCGAACCTCTTTCTGCCCAAGCACTAATCAAAGGAGAGTCCATAGAAATAGCAATGCAGCCTTCTGCACCAAGAGCTGGAGCAAACTGTGCCATAACCGAATGGCTCAGTAAAAAGAATACAACTACAATTTTCATACAATGCACTTTAGTTTTATAAATCGATTATAATTTATAGTTTGATGATTTTTTGAACAGAAGCGCCCATTTTCACAAAATAGACACCTGGCTTAAAATCGCTTACAGAAACTGTGTTCCCTTGTGCTACAAAAGTATCGATCATCAATTTTCCCGATAAATCGTAAATAGACAGAGGTCCTGTAACAGAACTTCTAAACTCGTTTTTTACTGGGTTTGGATAAATGGAAAGCACATTGGAATCTTGTTCTACAAGTGCTAAATCGTTTACGCTTAAATCGTCCATGCAAAAGTAAGCGGGAGTATTCATGCCCCATTCGCCCATATCTGAGGAGCTTAAATTA
>JGI20154J14316_10000610_pt1 | contig 32395 bp, 27 predicted proteins | sample COG_04_FD_14316 | JGI IMG/M metagenome (IMG submission 14316)
CTATCCCATTAATGTGATGACAAATAGCACAACGCATAATTGTATTTTTGCCCTTACTAGCATCACCAATTAGGGCTAGTACATCTTCTACATCATAAGCTTTAGGTTGAGGTTCCTCTGGGACAGTTGAAGGTATAATAGGTGCATTTGGATTATAAATACCTGCATCAACAAGTGCGTCTTTAACTCCAAACTCTGCCCAATCTCCTGTCATGCGCTTAACTAACCATTCTTCAGCTTTCCCTTTAATTGGTGATTCTTCAGCTATCAAATCCAACATTGCGTCAGCTGCTTTTTTATCATCAATAAAAGCCATAGATTCAACTGCAAATTCTCTTTGCTGATTAGTTAGAGTATGACTGTTAGCTCTTAGTTTTAAATCATTGATAGCTTCTGTAGGCCACAATCTCCATGTTAGTCTAGTAAATTCAGGAGTCCAGCTCAGAGCATTACCTGATACCATTTCTTTTTTGAGTGCTAACCAAATAGCATTTTCTTTATTCGCTGAACCTAGACCTATAGCTTCTATATAATTTTTATCATAATTATCTTTGTTGGCTTCTTTATAATTCTTGGCAATTTCTAGCAAAATTGGCGCTGCTTGCTCAGCTGTATAATGGCGCATCGAAAGTGCTACATCCTTACGAATAGCAGCACTAGGGTCATCAGCTAACTGTTTAGCATAAGGTAACATATTTGCATTAGCATTAAATCTACGCAAAGCTCTATAAGCAGTTAACCTAGTCATCACCTCCTTACTCTTGAGTAATGATTCGCATTTTTCTAAGCCCTGCTTGCCTAAATAGGGTAATAACCAAATAGCTCTAGCTGCTATGTATTTATTGCTATGGTTTAGTAATTCAACTACAGACGAGTAAGATTTTTCCTTGCCTTTTTTTAATTCTTTAAACCCAAGGTAACGTACATTAATTGCTGGGCTTTTTAAAGCTGTGATTTGCCCCTCTACCGTTGCTAAATCAAATTGAGGGATTTCTGGCTTAAACCCTTTAGGTGCAATTCTATAGATAGCTCCAGCAGATGACTTATCCAAAGTTTGATGCCCCCCAACTCTATCATCAATCCAGTCTGCAATATAGATGGCTCCGTCTGGACCTACCGTAATATCAGCGGGTCTAAAAGCTACTGGATTTTGCTCTCCTACAAAGCTTTTTATTTTTTCACTATTATCTTTTAAACGCTGATCATTTTTAGCCCATTTAAGAAAGTCAGAACCATAATAATTTTTATCAGGGTTACTGGTAATAAATTCCTCACGCTCTAGCTTGTATCCAGCACCTTGCATTTCTGGTTTATAATGAAAAACGACATTTTTTCCTGCTTCACAAGAAAGATAACTGCCAATCCATTTAGAATCTAAAGCTCCATTTTCGTAAAAAACGACNCCCGTTGGCGAGCCTCCACCATAAATATCACCTACATCGAAGGTACCTGGATCATCTTGGCGCCAATGAGCTCTTTGATGCTCTTGTCCTAGACGTTTTTCTTCTTTGTAAAAACGCTTGCCATCACGAGTAAAATACCCAGCAGAGCCATACTCTAAAACATATGAGTTTCGGCAAGCAGGGGGATCATCGTTATCATTTTGAAATATTTCCCCAAAAGAATTCACTGTTTGTTCGTAGCTATTTCTATAACCATGTCCTACAATTTCTACATCGGTGCCATCAGGGTTCATTCTTACTGTAAAACCTGGAGTCCAAATATAACCATCATCACTTACCTGACCAGCTTTGGCATTTTTATCAGTATACCAGGTACCTCCGCCTGCTCTGTAAGGACCATTAAGGTTAAATTGCTTGCCACTATTGTCAGTAAAAATAGCTCCACAATTACCCGCATTAAAATACCATTTACCATCAGGACCTGCTGTTAACGAATGCAATGAATGATCATGTTGTCTACCGTCAAAACCAGTTAATATGGTTTCTTTTTTATCGATTTTTGGATCGAATTTAAGATTTCTGTCAACGTCTGTGTATTTGATTAAACTAGGTGGCTGAGATACAACAACAACATTATCAAACACTGCAATACCAAGTGGTGATTCTAATTCTGGATCTTGTACAAATACTTGGCTCTTATCAGCTTGCCCATCTTGGTTAGTATCTGTTAATATTACGACTCTATCTCCAGCTTCTCTTGGACTATATCTACGATAGTTCACACCTTCTGTTATCCAAATACGCCCTACATGATCAATATCCATGTTAGTAGGATTATAAAATAATGGAGAAGATGCCCACAAACTAACTTCCAACCCTTCTGGCACAACAAAGTTTTTAACATCAATTACATGAGGGTTTTCTGCAGGTGCCCATGCCGTGTTTTTTTCATTATCAGCAGTAGTAAAGCTAGAAACTACAAAATAATTAATGATGAATATAAGCCCCTTGTAAATCGAGTTATTTAGTTTCATATTTCTTAAGCGTATTGGTGAATCTTATTTATTAATTTTATTTAAAAAATCTTGTGGAATAACGTATTCAATAGTAGATGGATCAGGTAGCTTTAGAGGTCTTTCAGGTGGTGTAGGATCTAAATTTTCATTGAGTTGCTCTACAGTAACTGGAGTGAATTTGACTCCTTGTTCAGGTACTTCCATGCGAGCTATCCACACAATCGCATTCAGTACCATTTTAGACATACCTTCAATAGCCCAATTGTGATGAAAATGCCCACCAGAAAATCCAACCCCTCTACCTTGATTATCAGAATCTCGACACCACATGATAGCCTGCTGAGTATTAAATGCATCAGCTGCAGCTTGAGTTTGAAATTGTTTGCTCCCTAATTTAGTAATTTTCTCAATAGTTGGGGTATCTGTCACTAACGCATAGCAATCTGAGCAAGATTTATCGTCATGAGAGCTTGCCATTTTGATATTAAAATAAAACTCATCATGTGCTCTTACAGGATTATCAATTCCATTTGACACAGGGTGCCCTTGTTTGGCTTTTAAATCTGCAACCCAATGAGAATTAATTGATTGACTATTATTAAAGTAACCTCCTATCCAATCCATAAAGTATTGCTCGCCTATAGCCTCTGCAGGATGTACTCCGTAATGAATAAACATAATACCCATTCCTTGTTTTACTTTTTGATCTAAAAAGGCATAGTTTTTCTCGGTAAAACCTTGGTAACCTTTCTTTTTATTACTACGAGCTCCACCTTGATCTGCATAAACTACACACACATCTACATCTTCAAATATATTCTCATCCTTAGGCCAGCCATACCAATGAACTTTAGCTTCTATATCTAAGCCACTTTTGTTAAGTGCTTTAGCTAATAGTATGGAACCTGCACGGTATTCGTGCTCACCTTTTTTATGGCTAGGAACACCCGCTAAAAACAATACTTTTTTGGTCTCAGATTCAGCAAAACACAAGGATACTGCAGAACAAAAACATAATATTATAACAACTGTTTTCTTTATATTCATCATATTTATATAAAATAAATATGATTGCATTAAAAGCTTAAACTTCTAAAGATAGTTGACCTTTAACTTTTTTTTATAAACTATCTTATTAAAGATGCTAAGCTTTATATCTAATTAAAATTTTATAAATGAATGCTATAATAAAAAAGATGATTTGCACCAAAACAATAGAGGCTCCAGCTGGCAAATCAACCCAATAAGAAACGAGTAAGCCTAAACTAGCTCCAATAGCTCCAATAATACCACTCCAGCAAAATAGAGCTGTCACACTATGCGTGAGCTGTCTTACAGTAGCGCCCGGCATAACAATTAAGCCAATAGCCAATATGCAACCTACAGCTTGAAAAGTTGTCATTAATACCATAATTAACAAGGCAAAAACTCCATAACGCACCAAATTAACTGGCACTCCTAAAGTTTTAGCCACCTCAGACTCAAAGAGCACCATTAAAATAGAGCGCCTAAATAAAGAAAAAACGACCACAGCTAAAACACCTACAGAAAAACTTAACCATAAATCAGCATTAGAAAGGCTTAATATGTTCCCAAATAGCCAGCCTTCTAGCTCTTGCTGCAATTGAAGTCGATTCAGCATCGCCAGCCCACCTGCAAAACAGCCAGTGTAGAGCACTGCCAAAACCGTATCTTGATCTAGTGGTGTTTTTTTGGCTAACCAGACTGAACTTAAGCCCATAAGAAGAGCTACAGAAACTGCGCCAATAAAAGCGCTCCAAGCAGTTAAACCTACTAACCATACAGCAAGCACAATCCCAGGCAGTAGACTATGCGAGAGTGCACTGAGCTTAAGGGGGCTACGGTTCATTACGACATAAGCGCTGACAAAACCATTACTAAATCCAATAAGCAAAGCCCCTACTAAGGCTCGTTGGTACAACTGACTGTCAAAGAACTCCATCATAACTTAATCAATAATCCCCAAAGATTCTTTAACAGCTTCTAACTGCATCACCTCAGCAACATCGCCAAACGCGACCTGCTCCTTATCCAACACTAAAGCTTTGTCAAAAGTCTCATGCACCGTGCGTAAATCATGATGCGAAGAAATCACTAAATGACCTCGATAACTTAAAGTGTGCATGAGTTCAATGAGCTGACGGCGTGACTCAACATCCAAGCCATTGAGAGGCTCATCTAAAATTAATACGTGAGCTTTCTGAGCAATAGCACGCGCAATAAAGGCTCTTTGAACCTGCCCTCCAGACAACTCATTAATTTGGCGCTTGGCTAAATCCTGCAAATTCATCAGCTCTAGAGCTTGCTCAATTTCCTCATGATCATGCTGACTGTAATTGCGAGTATTACCTACATAAGGGTAGCGCCCCATAGCTACTACCTCTTTAACCGTAAAAGGCACCGTAGTTTGATGCTTATCTAATTGAGGCAAGTACGCAATTTCTTGAGTAGATTTTGTCAATGGTTCGCCACGCCATAAAACCTCTCCTTGATTTAAGCCTTTATTAATGGGGAGCAAGCCTACCAATGCTTTAATAAGGGTACTTTTTCCAGCTCCATTAGCACCTAATAAAGCCAAGCGGTGACCACAAGTCACCGAAAAACTAAGATCGCTAATAGCCTTAACTCCCCCCGGGTAAGTCACGCTGAGTTTTTGCACCACCAGCTCGTGCTCTCCACTATGATTATGATTACAGCAATCTTTCATTAAAATTCTATAACTTGTTCTAGGCTTAAAGACTCATCACTCCAAAAGACCCATGATTTTTCTTCTTGCTGCCCTAGGGTTAATTTAATTTCAAAAGCCTGACTAGGAGCAGGCGTGAACCACTCTATATTCAATACATAAGTGTTTAAGCCTTGTGGTAATAACGCTTCTAGCCATTCATCGCCTTCTTGTTCTGGCTCATTAACATCTATGATAGTAGTCGTTGTATCAGCAGTAACCACCGTTAATTGAATACACTTAATTGGCATGCTTGATTTCCAACTGACAAAGCCTGTCAAATCAACTAAACTCTGATTAGTTGCCATAGCATCAGTCATAGCCACATCATCTATAGTGACTGGACGCATGACCCATCGCAAAGGAATCAATGCTAATAAAAGCACAGATAACCATAACGCTGTTTGTAACCAAGGACGAGATAACATAATTAATATTGGGACTTTATTAACCCGCTAAACCTTGGACAATAGCATTTACATTTGAGCGCATCATTCCCTCATAAGTATCAGTATCACCGTCAGCAATCAACTCTGAACCTAATTTAGTTCCTATTTCTTGAGCAATTTGTTCTAACATCTTGGTATTACTAAGTTGCTCAGAAAACACTGCCTTAATCTGATATTTTTTAAGGATATTTATATGCTCTAATAAATGCTTAGAGGCAATATGATTCTCTGAAGTCATACCACTTAAAAACAATGGCTTAAACCCATAAGCATCACAGAAGTAACCAAAAGCGGCATGATCTGTCGCCAAATAACGTTGTTTCTTAGGGATTTTTGCTATTTCTAGTTTCACCCATTTCTCTAGCTCCTTGAGCTTTTTTAAGTAGGCTTTTTCATTAGCTTTGTAGCTATCTTTATTAGCTGAATCTAATTCTTGTAAATTTTTACTAAGCACCTTAATCGCACGTTCCACATAATCCACACGATGCCACCAGTGAGGATCAACCACTACATTACCGTGAATATCACAACAAGCATTGAGCCTCTCTATACTATTATTACGACGTGTAGGCACTAAACGCCCTAATTCTAAAGAAACTTGATTGGGACGCAACTGTTGCTCCAAATCGGCTCTATAATGTTCGAGCCCCTTACCTGAAAAAACCCATAATTGAGTTTTTTCTAATTGTTGTATAGCTTTAGCGTTGGGTTCAAATTTGTGTAAATCATGGGCTCCCCCTAGCATACTAATCACAGTCACATGTTCGCCGCCTACTTGCTCAACCCAATCAATAATTAAAGGATGGAATACAGCCACTTTGACCTGTGCATGAGTAAAGCCTAATAAGCACCATATGATGCTTATTAGGCTGCTACTAATATAACTACACTTGATTATCATTATCGAATTTCTTGGCCACCCCAATTCCATGAGAATTGCAACCAAATGCTCTGCTCTTGATCTCCTGAAGCTAACTCATCAACATCAAATTGCAAACGAGTTGAGGCATTGTGCTCAGTGGCACGGTACAACTGGCGAGTTAAGGCTAGAGAATAACGCTCACGCTCTTCTATTTCTAAAGCAAACTCATCTTCAGCAGCTTCGTAACCTTTCTCAGTTCCTTGAATATAATCATATCTAGCTCCTACTGTCCATTGATTATTGAAACTATACTTAGCTTCAAAACCTATACCTGCATGACCTGATCTACCTTCTGGATCGCCAGGAGCTTCGTGTGCCCAATCTAACTGACGGTAGTACCATGAACCTGTAAAGCTTAAGCTCTGACCTCCTGGCTCATAACCATCTGCTCTGTAAGTGTAATTGATATCACTACCAATAAGCAATGATTCTCTATTATCTCTATAGCTATTTTTACCTGATGCCACATTTACCATCCAGCGGTATTGATGAAAATCATTGTAAGCATAATCCCATGTAGTACGTAGACTCCATACTCCATCATTGGCAGAGAAGTTAGCATTCTCTGCACCATGACCATGATCATCTCCTTCTTCTTCATGACCATGATCATGCTCAAGTACAGCACCGTATGAAGCATCAAAAATAAAGTTACCAAATTGTTTGGTGAATTCGACACCTTCTGTAATCAGGCCTTCCTCGCCTAAAAATTGAGTATTCACTAAATCCGCATTTACAAAATCCCAAGAATGCAGGTGCTTATTATTGTCAGCCCCAAAACGGTTCATGTAACGTCCCGCTCTCATTTGCAACCCAAGAGGCAAATCTACTAATTTAATAAAAGCCTCTTCCAATTCAGAATCTAACTTATCATCTAGACCTCTGTAAGTATTAATAGCTACGAAAAACTGCAGATAATCTTCCCACTGCCCACTCAGTCCAACTTCTAAGCCTTGAAGGCTGAAATTTTGATTAGGGTCATGAGCATGAGTAGCTAACTCTTCTTCCGAAACACTAGAAACTCCAACAGCGGCATTAAGGTGCGCGCTAGCCTCTATCTTTAATGACTCTGCCTGCACCAAAGCTGAACTTACACCCAGCAAACCTAAACCTACCATAAACTTTGATAATTCTTTTTTCATATTTTTTTAAGTTAACAATAACTAATGCAATTAAATTGCAACAAGAGAATTACCTCTAAATAAAAAGTAAGTCAAGCCATTAACGCAATTAAATTGCAATAAGACACATCAGCTCACTGTTGAAGCTTTACATTAGTTCATCTCTATGAATACACTGAACTTATGGAGTTGAGTGTTATTTTAAATACCATACGCAACAAAGGTGGTAGAATCACCAAAGTAAGAAGAGCCATCTTGGAAGCTTTTTTTCAAAGTGGTTGTCTAGTATCACAAGAGAGCCTAATTGAATATCTAAAGAAAAAAAAGCTCAGCCCTAATCCCTCTACTATCTTTCGAGAGCTGCAATTTCTCTTAGAGAATAAAATTATTCTCAAAAATACCATTAATAAAGTTCACCACTACGAGCTCAATTCTGGTCATAAACATTACCACTTTATCTGCTCCGAATGCCAAGGAATCACTCCTCTGCACTTACACAACCCTTTACTCAATGTCATGGAAGGGTTGGAGCAACAACATCAATTCAAAATTCAACAGCACAGCATTGATTTTAAGGGCGTTTGCGCTTCTTGCCTGTAAGTCATGCTCTATTCTCATTTATAATGATCACTCAATTTTACAACTGGCTACATGGCCAATGGCCAGCAGGTCTAGTTGAAAAACTACCTATTGTTAAAGAATCAGGCAAAACTAATGTAGCAGGTATTCGCGTTGTAGGTGATTTAAGCGGGATCCCTTTACTTAAATTTTCATCACAAACAGGTGTAGACGCTATTAACGCAATCCTAGCGGAAGCTGATTTTGAAAAGCAGCAAAAAAATAAAGATACTGATACTTACGACGTGGTCATTATCGGTGCTGGCGTCTCAGGCATCTCTGCTGCTATGCAAGCGAAACAAGCGGGGATGAAATACGCTCTACTTGAAGCTTCAGAAGCTCTGACCACGCTTGTTAATTTCCCCAAGGGCAAACCTATCTTTACCTACCCTACTGACATGACGCCAAGTGGAGGTATTCAGTACAGCGACAAATCTGACGTCAAGGAATCTCTACTCGATGATATCAGAGAGCAGATTGAGCAAGCTGACATTAACATCACCCAACAAAGAGTGGTGAGCATAAAAGGCAAGGTGAATAAATTCAATCTAGAGTTAGGTGACGATTCTACTCTTAAATCTTTACAGGTAATTATAGCGATTGGACGCAGTGGTAATTATCGCAAACTAGGCGTCAAAGGTGAAGAGCTAGATAAAGTCTCCAACCGCCTGCACGACCCACAGGAATTTACTAATAAAGACGTACTTGTTGTAGGTGGCGGAGATAGCGCTGCTGAAGCGGCTATTGCCCTTGCCCAGGCAGGAGCCAAAGTGAGCTTTAGTTACCGCAGCCCAGAACTGACAAGACCTAAACCTGAAAATACAGAAAAGCTCATCAACCTAGCTGAGCAAGGTAGTATAGATTTATACCTAGAATCGACAGTGGATCATATTACAGATGACAAGGTCAGCTTAAACCTAGCTAGCGAAGATAAAGCAGACACTGAAAAAGTCATTAATAATCAAGCTGTATTTACCCTCATCGGCCGTGAAGCTCCATTGGACTTCTTCCGTCGTTGCGGAGTCGCTATTCAAGGTGAGCGAAACCTCAAATTTTGGCTCACTATGGTTATCTCTCTTACGATAGCGACATTCATCTATCAATGGAAAAAAGGTGGCACTTGGCTACCTATCGCTGAGTGGTCACAAGAAAAAGGAGTGTTCCCCTATGGTTTAGATACAGTATGGACAAATTGGGGTGCTAATTTTAACAACCCTGAACACTTTTTAGGTACCATGAAGTTTGTCGTGGGCGACCCTGGATTTTGGTATTCCTTACTGTATTGTGCTATTATTGTCGTATTTGGCATACGACGCATACAACGCAGGCAAACTCCTTATATTAAACGCCAGACATTGGTTCTAGCTGCCTTTCAGCTCATACCTCTATTTTTACTCCCTTATATTATCTTGCCTTGGGCTGGATTTAATGGCGCCTTTGATTCTGGCATCGCCAAATACTTGGCAGATGCACTATTTCCCATCGTTGATTATGGTAGTGGTCGTGAATACTGGAGAGCTTTTGGAATTATCCTAGCTTGGCCTCTATTCTTTTGGAATGTATTCACCAATGAACCAATGTGGTGGTGGCTAGGGATTAGTCTGTTTCAAACTTTTGTCATCATTCCTTTTATTGTGATGCGTTGGGGTAAAGGCGCTTACTGCGGTTGGATTTGCTCCTGTGGAGCTTTAGCTGAGACACTAGGTGACACTCAACGCCACAAAATGCCCCATGGTCCTTTTTGGAATAAAATGAATATGGTCGGTCAGATTTTCCTGGCTCTCTCGTTTATTTTGCTGATTTTGAAAATTTTAGCTTGGGCACATGTTCCGTTTGCCAAAGATTTATTTCATGGGATTTTTTATGGTGGAGACCAAGCCATGGCATGGAGCTATGTGTGGTTTGTTGATTTACTTTGGGCTGGCATTTTAGGTGTTGGCTTGTATTTCCATTTTTCTGGCAGGGTTTGGTGTCGTTTTGCCTGTCCTCTTGCTTCGCTGATGCACATTTATTCACGCTTTGGCAAGTTTGCTATTTTTGCGGATAAGAAGAAATGTATCTCTTGTAATGTCTGTACCTCAGTTTGCCATCAAGGTATTGATATTATGAACTTTGCCAATAAAGGACTTCCTATGGAAGATCCACAATGCGTGCGTTGCTCTGCTTGTGTCCAGCAGTGCCCTACTGGTGTACTAAGTTTTGGACGTTATGATATGAGTGAAAAAGCAGCAGCTAAAAAAGACATGGATAGAAGCATCATCTTTGATACCTTGCCTGCTTCACTCACTCAAATGGCTGAGAGCAAACAAAAGTCTTAATTCATTTCATAACTTTGCTTCATGTCGCTCCCAACCCCAGAATTAGCCCCAACCCGCTACGCCATCATCATACCTGTGTATAATGAAGCCGAATGCTTACCTCTACTCCTTAAAGAATACCAAGCTGAGCTGGACGAGCGCTTTATCATAGCTATAGGGCTAAACTGCTCTACTGATGAGAGCGACGCTATAGCCAGGCAGTATCAATGCCTCGTAGGAAGCACCCCAACCAAGGGTTATGGTCATGGCTGCATGGCTGCAATTGAAGCCGTTAGAAACGACAAAGATAAAAATAAAACGGTCAAAGCTTACTTATTTGCAGCAGCAGATGGAGCTAGCTCACCTCAAGATTTAATCCGCCTAGCTGAACAATATGAGCAAGGTTATGATTTTGTCATTGGTCAAAGACTGTTTACCCCTCGTGGTTGGTGTCAATTATCTCTACAACAAAAAATCGGTAATATCATTCTTGGGCTATGGGCTAGTATCCTTAGCCTCTACCCTTGGTCTGATTTGGGACCAACTCGCCTTATTGATCGCTCCCTATTTGAATGCATGAGCTTGCAAGAATGGGTCTGGGGGTGGACCATCGAGGCTCAAATAAAAGCTGCCCATCTAAAAAGCTCTATAAAAAGCATCCCTGTACGTGAACGTCAACGCCTTGCTGGTACTCAGAAAATTTCTAACCGCGGCGTCGCTCACTCTTTAACTATCGCTTTTGAAATCATCAAAGCAGGTTATCGCAGCCGATTTTATCACTTGGACAAACTCAACAAATAAGCTATTACTGATACTCACTCCTATACTTATGCGTTTATTTATCTTTATTCTATCTGTTTTCTCTATGGCATTAGCTGGAGAATCATTAATTGTTATTGGTGGACCAAGTCTGGTTAATTCAGAAAAATATCGATATAAAAAAGATAGGCATGATTACTACTGGGCTAATTTTGTCGATGCCGCAAAACTCCAAACAAAAGTCATACGCAAAAAAAATAACCAACAAAAAATTACGTGGCTAGCTTATCACCCTGCGTATGAGCTTAGATCTAAAGAAGAAGGCTTTAATCTGGTTGACAAAGTTGAACAAATCGCAAAATCATTAAAAGTGGACTTAGTTTGGTTTAAAAATAAGTATCAATTTAGCTATGCTTTTAATGCCTTTCCTAAGCATGGAATTGATACTTTTGATTACTTTGGTCACTCCGACCAACATGCCTTTTTATTTGACTACAGCACCACCGTGATGATGGGCTCTGCCTGCTGGTTACATCCTAGTGATTTTAAGCTGCTTTTATCCAATAGAATTAGGCGTGATACTAAGTCTACAAGCTGGGGTTGTTATACAGCAAAAAACATGAGTTCTACTTGGGAAAAATATTTCAATAATAAGCTCATCGGAGCTTACGGAAAAACAAATTATGTAAAAATTAGCCAAGGCAAACTCCCGTTTTGCAATGAAGGCTGGAATTAATAGTTAAGAATTCTTAATAAGATACGCTCAAGTCTCTTTAAATAAGGATATAAACCTTTTTAAAAGATACTTTTAAAAACTCATATACGCAGTTAAAAATGAGTTAGTTAGTGACTAAAAAAACACTAAAAAATAAGAAAAACCTATAGAAAAAAAGGGTGCCTACAGAACACTATTAACTATTCTTAAGTATCTCCCCAAAATAATCAAAACTACTACAACTAGAAAAAAAAATAAGCTGTGAAACACTAGTGAAAATAGCCTAAAAAAAAATCTTTGATATGACTATAAATTTTAATCTAGTTTTATGTTACAAAATCGTTAATAACTAGTGTCTCGACTTAGTGCATATCGCGCTTTGGTTCATTTTTTATATTCCGATTTTTATTCATGATTTTACAACTCTCCCACCCTTCTGCTTCTATCTCTCAAGAATCGTGGACTCAAGTCATTGAAACTTTTAAAAATCAAATTGGGGCAAATGAATTTCAACGCTGGTTTACCCATATCAATGTTGATTTTTATCATCAAACTTGTCTCATGCAAGTGCCCGATGATATGTCTATTGCTTGGATTGAAGCCAATTATCTAGATGAATTAAAAGCTATTCTGCCTCTAGCCTGTAGTGAGCATCAAGAATTTGATATTCAATTTAAAATTCAAGACTTTATTAAAGACCACTTAAAGGAGTCTGAAAAGACGCATGCTAAGGCGTCACAATCTGCAACAACCTCATCTCCTAGAGCCTCTAAAACTAAGCAAGTAGACACAATCAACACCAATGATATAGCCGAGCAAGCTGAACTTTTAACTAAGAAAAAAACAGCTAAAATTAAGCGTTGTGGTCTGAACCCTGCGCATAATTTTGAACGTTTTGTGGTTAGTGATCACAATAATTTTGCTTTTGCCGCCGCCACTGCCATTCTTCAAGAAGAAACTCTCACTTATAATCCGTTTTTCATTTATGGTAATTCAGGTCTAGGTAAAACACATCTAATGCAAGCCATAGGCTTAGAGCTACTCGAGCAAGACCTTAATGCTAAAGTTCTCTATACCTCTGCTGAAAACTTCACCAATGACTACGTGCAAGCCATCCAGAATAATCAATTGGATAATCTGCGTAACCGTTACCGCAACTTAGATGTCTTACTTATTGATGATATTCAATTTTTAGCTAATAAGACAAAGACTCAGGATGAATTTTTTCACACCTTTGAAGCATTGATTAATTCACAGGCACAAATCATTGTTAGTTCTGATGTGAGCATCCATGACCTCAAACAGCTTTCTCCACGTTTAGTTTCCAGACTCAGTGCTGGTTTATGTGTGCAAATTGAAGCCCCTTCTTATGAAACCCGTTTGGCGATATTAGATAAACACTTATCAAATACCAAACACTATATTGACCGCTCTTGTCTTGAACTGATTGCCACCGAAATAAAAAGCGATGTGCGCAACTTAATGGGAGCTATCAACAAACTACTCATTTACGTTTCTCTACAGCCTAATCAAGACTTTAGTGTTGAGACCGTAAAAAACCTCTTACAAGACTGTTTCCAACAAGAAAAAACTCAACTCAAACTCAGCGCCAAAACCATTCAAAAAACTATTGCGAATTACTACAATGTAAATTTTGAAGACTTAGTTGGCAAGCGTCGCACATCACAGTTAACTCTACCTAGGCACGTTGCGATGTATTTAACTCGTGATCTAACGAATTCCTCTCTACATGAAATTGGGCACGAATTTAATCGTGATCACGGCACTATTATCCATGCTTGTAAGTCAGTAAATGCGAGGATTCAAGATGAAGAAGGATTCAAAGAAACCATTGATTTCTTAAAAAATAAATTTACTTAGAGGCTGTAAAAAGCTAAGAACATGAACAATTAATGCCCTTTTAATCGGTAATTACTTATTCAAACGTTTTAAGCCCTATGAATACCACCTCAACAGAAAGCTGGCCACAACTCATTAGACAAGAAATGTCTAAAGTCCTTATCGGCCAAGAAGAGTTAGTTGATTCCCTCTTACTTAGCCTACTTACCCAAGGTCATGTGCTCCTAGAAGGGGCTCCTGGGTTAGCCAAAACACTCGCGATTAAAACCTTGTCCGAATGTTTATCTGTGAGCTTTTCACGTTTACAGTTCACGCCTGATTTATTACCAGCAGACCTTATCGGCACGTTGATTTACCATCCAGAAAAGCACACCTTTGAGCCTAAATTAGGACCTATCTTTAATCAGTTTATTCTCGCTGATGAGATTAACCGTGCCCCAGCCAAGGTGCAATCGGCTCTTCTCGAAGCGATGCAAGAAAAGCAAGTCACACTAGGTGATGTGACCCACCAGTTACCTAGACCTTTTCTCGTACTAGCCACACAAAACCCTATTGACCAAGAAGGCACCTACCCTTTACCGGAAGCTCAGCTTGACCGCTTCCTCTTCAAGATTATTATTAATTACCCAAGCTTAGAAGAAGAGATGGTGATTCTTGAAAAAATGGCAACTTCGGCGCCTCCAGCACAAGTTCAGCCTGTAGTGAGTGTCGAACAACTGCAAGAAAGTCGTAAGGCCGTTGATAGCGTTCATATTGATAAAAATCTCAACCAATACATCGTACAATTGGTGCAGGCCACTCGTGATATGGGCAAAGTCAGCCCTGAATTAGGTCAACTCGTACGCGCAGGAGCCTCGCCTCGTGCTTCTATTCAATTAGCACTAAGCGCCAAAGCTCTGGCTTACCTAGAGGGTCGTGACTACGTCATCCCACAAGACATCAAAAAGCTCGCGCATCGCATCTTACGCCACCGTATTTTACTTTCTTACGAAGCTGAGGCGCAGGATGTTACTGCTGATCAAATTATCAATAGTTTACTTAGCAAGATTCAACTACCTTAATCTATTGACTTATGATGAGTGAGGAAGAGTTAAATGCTCAACAGCTTTTACAAAAAGCTCAGCGATTAAAACTACGCTCACATCAAATTTTAGCCAAAAACCTCACCGGCAATACCCAAACTCGCATCAAGGGGCAAGGCCTAGAGTTTGCTGATTTTAGAGAATACCAACCAGGTGATGAAGTCAGATTTATTGACTGGAAGACGACAGCTCGCCACCAAAAAGTTTATGTCAAAACTTTTGAAGAAGAGCGCGAAAGACAGCTGGTTATTGTCATGGATTTATCCGCCAGCATGGATTATGGTAGTCAATTCTATTCCAAACGAGAATTCGCCGCACACATAGCCGCCTCTATTGCTCTGTATGCTTCTCAGCAAAAATATGCATTAGCATGGCAATTCATCAATAGCCCTTACCAGAGTCAAGCTGACTCATCATTAGAGCACCAGCAATTCATACCTTTTTCCAAAAGTATGAATGGTATTGTCAATGCTCTCAATGCCAGTCTAGACAAACCCAGCTCAACTGAAAAAATCCCATTAACTCAATACAGCAAAGAGCTTAGCAAGCGCCTGAGGTCTTCGAGTTTTATTCTGTGGATTTCAGATTTCTATCAGCACCACCCTGAAGAAATGAGTGAAACATTTAAGCATCTCAAGCTTAAGCATGACATAGCACTACTCCAAGTACTCGACCCTAGTGAATTACAATTACCAACACAGCAAAACCTCTCACTTAAAAACCCTCTTAGTGATGACTACTACCAATTGCAAGGCAACAAGAATAAGCGCCAAGCACTCTACCAAAAAAACGTAGAACAGCACCTCAAACAGCTCAAAGCTTGGTGCCGAAAAAATGCTATTGGTTACGAGCTCTTTAATAGCGACTCTAGTTATATTCAAGGGCTCACGAGAATCATTGGAAATTAAAGTCTAAAGCTTTCATTTTCTAGAAATACATGTTTATCTAAAAGGGTTATTATGATGGATACCTTTTTAAGATTAACCCGCGAACAAGAAATTGGAGCTAATTCTTATTGGATTGGTGATAAAAAAAATGGACTCGTCCTCGATGCGGGCATGCACCCTAAGCAATATGGCGGCGAGGCGATGCCTAATTACAAATTGCTCAACTCTCTACCCGTAGATGCAGCGGTCGTTTCTCACTCTCATTTAGACCACATCGGAACTCTACCTTACTTGCTCCAACAATACCCCAAAATTGAAGCATACCTCACTAATGCCACCATGAAATTAGGTGAGGCGCTATTACATAACTCGGTCAATGTGATGACCAGTCAGCGTCTTGAGTTAGGTATTACAGAATACCCTCTCTTCACCCACGAGGAGATTGATATTGCTATGGATCAACTGCATCCAGTGAAGTACAATAAGACTTTCAAAGTATCAGACTATCCAGACTGCAAACTCACTTTCTATGATGCGGGTCATTTACTCGGTTCTGCCTGCGTGCTCATTGAGACTCCTAACAAAAAGATTCTTTATTCTGGAGATATTCAACTCGAAGACCAAACCCTCATTCCTAAGTGCAGCATCAGCGACCCTAAGGCTATCGAAGCATTAAAAGATATTGATACTCTCATTGTTGAAACCACACGTGGAGCCAGTCCTCGTAACCCTAACTACACTAGAGAACGAGAGGAAAAACGTCTCTCTCAAGCTATTCAACGCAGTCTCAATCTAGGTGGTGCTGTGCTCATTCCTGTGTTTGCCATGGGTAAAACTCAAGAAGTTCTTATGATGTTGCATAACTTCTTTGAATCAGGTTTACTACAAAAAGCACCCGTTAAAATTGGTGGGCTTAGTACTAAAATGACTCGTATTTTTGATGAGTTAGCGGACTCTACTCCACGCAAATACCCTGAATTCTCTTTGCTCGAAGCTCATAATATCAAGGGCACTCCTCGACACAAACGAAGCCGCAAGCGTGAGCCTTTGGTCACACAGCCTGGTCATATCTATGTGATGTCTAGCGGTATGATGGTACCTAAAACTCTCTCTAATCAGCTTGCTGAATCACTCTTACCCAATAGTAAAAACGGCCTCTTTTTTGTCGGTTATTGCGACCCAGAAACTCCTGGCTATGCCATTCAGCAAACACCATTAAAAGAAAGTGTGTCCCTTGGTACAGGCAGACCTAGAGTCGCGCGCCTTTGCCAAATTGAAGCTTTTGATTTTAGTGGACATTGTGAAAGGGATTCATTAAAACAATGGATAGTTGATTTAGCTCCTAAACAGGTCTTACTCGTACATGGTGATTTAGATGCCTCTGCTTGGTTTGAAAAAGAGCTCAAAAAAGATTTACCTAACTCGACCATTATCACTCCAGAAGCAGGAACACCCTACCCACTATAATTTTATATCTTAGCTCTTTTCTTTAGTTTCCCATGATATCACGCTCTTTTTGGTTTCACTGTTTTTTATGGCTTAGTTTAAGCTGGAGTTACCTACAGGCTAATTTGTTTTTAACACCTCCTTCTTCTCTTGATATTTCGAATCAAGGTGAGGTCGTCTACCTAGCCAAGTCTCAAGAAATTATTTATAAAAATAATGTCAGAATTAAGACAGATACAGGGGCTTCTATCTTTGCTGATTACGCCAAAATCAACACCGCACAGAGCCAAGTTTATTTTAAAGGTAATGTGAGTCTATTTTTTCAAGAAGGGCTGCACCATTGCGAAGAACTCACTTACTATTATAAAAACAAACAATTTAATTTAAGCTCTACCAAGGGGCGTTATGGGCAGCTATTAATGAAAGCTGACAAACTCTATGTGGATAGTAGTGATGCTCTCAAACCTATTTACACCGCAGAGCAGTTTGCTGTAACCACCGACGATAGCCAGACTCCTGCCTTTTGGATGAAAAGTAAAAAAACGACTTTTTACCCTCAACCTGAACCTGGGTACCTTGTATTCAAAGGCTTAACCGTCACCACAAAAAACACACCCGTTTTTAAACTGCCTTATTTTCCACAATCTATACACCCTGAACTAGGCTACCATCTAAGCCCTAGATCAAGCTCAGCTCTAGGTTATGAACTCTACCAAGATTTTGGGTTCACTCTAGATAAACTCTCAGGACAAGATCAGCATACTGACATCCTCATACAACCTCAACTTTCACTGTATTCTAAGCGTGGTGTTGGAGCAGGCCTGCTCATCAAGCCTCTCAATCAAAACGTACAGGACGCGACCACGCCTCACTTACATCTGTTTGGGATTAACGATGCAGAGAGTCAAGAGGTTCGCGGCAGCAATCAAATAGATAACATTGATAGTGAGCGCTATGCTGTAAGCTTTAATTACCTCAATACTCCTGATTATAATAAGGTTGACGAATTCACTAATGACCAAACCCGAATTACAGCTCAACTTAACTTCCTAAGTGATGATAGAGTACTAGAAGATTTCTTTGAGGACAAATACCAAGATTATCCAGAGAATCAAAATCTCTTAGAATTTATTTACCTCAATCCAACATGGGGTGATATCAGCATCAATACTACATGGAGCGACCAAGGCCTCTTTCAAACCACTCAGCGCTTACCTGAACTGAACTGGTCTAAATCCGCTACAAACTTAGCAAACCTTGATGGAGCCCTAGATAATCTAAATTTATCATTATTCGACAATATTTATTATGAAGGTAGCGCCAGCGTAGGCATTTATGAGGAACAAAGCTCTGATGCGACTACTGACTCGCTTTTTGCAGAGCTCATAGCCCCAGGCACGAGTGCCGCACGTGCTGCTATTATTCGTGATTTACTCGTAGATAATGAGTACCAAAAAATTCATACCTTTCATCAACTATCCCGTCCGTTCAAAATTTCTAATCTAGCTGCGATCACACCCACTTTAGGCTGGGGCTTTAACCAGTATTCATCTGCTGATAGTAGTGCTGGATCAGATCAATCTGACTATCAAAATATAGTCCATACCACTATCAAAGCGTCTTTATTCCTATCTGGTCAAAACACCCAATTAGATTTACCTCACTGGGGACTTGCAGGCCTATATCACCACCTCGAGCCTTATGTACAAGTATCTTGGCTAAAAATTGATGACTTATCTGCGCAAATCACTCCAATTAATCGTTATGATTACATTCTTGATTCACCTTCTTTAAACCTAGCACAAAATAAAAATACGGAAAACCTTAAGGATTGGGGTATTTACAGATTTGGTGTTGAACAGAGCCTCACCACCAAACGTTACAGCGAAAAAAGCAGTCAAAACCATACCTGGTTCAACAGTAACACTTACTGGGATGTGTATGAGCATAATGATCAAAGTAACTTCAAGCATTCAGGTCTGTACCATAAAATGGCCTGGACACCTAAATCAGCACTTAGCTTTATCAGTGATAGCCATTTTCCATTAGGTGCGGATTCAGAACCTTACCTCTATAGCTCTAACCAAGTAAATTTCCTATTAAATGATTTTTCTAAAACGTCTATAGGGTCCTACCAACTCAAAAACCACCCTATCCTCAGTGACGCTAATAGTGTAAACTGGCGTCACTACCAACGTTTCAGTAGCGCTCTTGGTTTAGAATACAACCAGTTTTGGAATTTAGAAACCTCAACCTTACGCTCTCAAGAAATACGAGCTTATCTCAACTTAAAGAACTGGGTTGGCTCTTTTGGTATAGAGGAACTTAGACACAATAATGCAGAAGATGAATATATTATCTCTATCAACTTCACCCTCAAACGCTTCCCAGAGGCTAGACTCCCTCTAAGTCTCTAAACAACACCTAACTTAACTGCGATAATGACAACAACAGAACTTACCCAAGCCTTGCAATGGCGCTATGCTGTTAAACAATTTGATACAACTAAAACCATTGATCAAACTACTTTAGATTCTATTATTTCAAGCTTACAGCTCTCCCCTTCCTCATTTGGTCTACAACCATGGAGATTCATCGTCATTAGTAAACAAGAGCTCTTAGAAAAACTCAAAGCTCACTCATGGGATCAGCCACAAATCACGGACTGCTCTCACCTTGTAGTCTTAGCCTCACAATCTAGCTTTGATAAACAAGCTATCGAAGATTGGGTGATGACTCTGAGCCAAGAACGCTCAAAAACTCTAGAAGAGCTCCAGTTCTACAAAGACATGATGTACGGCTTTCTTGAGCACAAATCTCCTGCAGACTTTCTCTCTTGGTCTCAACACCAAGCTTACCTCGCCTTAGGCTTACTACTCACTAGCACAGCAGCTCTTGGCGTGGATAGTTGTCCACTAGAGGGCATCGATCCAAAAGCTTATGATGATGTACTAGATCTCAAAGGTTCAGGTTTCCAAACCACAGTAGCTTGTGCCCTAGGTTACCGCAGTGAACAAGACCCTTACATGCAAGAGCCGAAAGTCCGTTATAGCCAAGACAAGCTCGTTATCCAGCATCACTAATCCATTATCCAGTAACAAGTATCATGATTAATCCTGTCAAAAAAATTAGAGAAGTCAGCGAAGTATCTATTGGTACTTTCTACGAGCACGAAAAAGAAGAGCTCAAATTAGAAATCATCTCTGGGGAAAAGTATTTTGACAGAACTATCAAAGAGCCAGCTGTTAACAGACCAGGCTTAGCCCTGTCAGGATTTTATCTCTACTTTGCCTACCTTAGACTACAAGTATTGGGAAACTCTGAAATCTCTTACCTTGAACATTTAGGACAAAAAGAAGCGGCTTCTAAATTTGCCGAGCTCTGCAACAAAGACATCCCTGGTATCATCGTCACCAAAGACAATGAGCTCAGCGATGAACTCATCGCACTCGCTGACAACGATTTTGCCAAAGTCCCTATTATCTACTCAGATATTAGAACCCCAGAATTCCTTAATTTAGCCAGTTTAAGACTCGAGCACCTATTTGCACCTAGCATGTCCATTCATGGCTGTATGGTTGAATATCAAGGCACAGGCATCCTTATCATGGGAGCTAGTGGTACAGGTAAGAGTGAAACTGCTATAGGTCTACTCGAGCGTGGCGGCGCCCTCATCTCAGATGACATCGTTAACGTTCACAAAATTAACGGTGAACTCATCGCCAAATCCAATGAACTTACCAAAGGCATTCTTGAAATGCGAGGTATTGGTATTATCAATGTCGCTAATATTTTTGGTCTGAGCAGTATCCGCAACGAGGCCAAACTCGACCTCATAGTCAACCTCAAGCCACAGCAAGACCTCAACAACGTAGACCGCCTCGGCATCCGCCGCGAAACATTTGAAATGCTAGGCATGGACGTCCCTCTCATGGAAATTCCCGTCGCCCCTGGACGCGACACCACCCGCATTGTCGCAGTCGCCGCCCTCGAACACCAACTACGCGACGTCGGCTACGACATGGCAGACGAATTCAACCAACGCATCCTCAAAAAAATGCAAGGCGGTATTAATGGATAGTTAAAATTAAGAGTTAAAAATGAGCTAAGCACAAAATTAGCTTTATTAAAAAGAACCACAGAACTCACAAAAAACACAGAAAAAGCCCGCTTGAATGAAAAAGCCCACTTGAATGAACAAGCAGGCTTAATTGAACTAATTAAAATATAAGATAGAGCGCTCGCTTTTTTGCTTGAGAAAGTAGCTCGAAATCAAACGTGACGCGCAGTGTATTCAGACATACACGAGCATCACGGCAGTTGATAAGAGTTAGTTTATCTGCAAAACAGTGAGCTATACTTATATTTAAAATAAGTGGGCGAATAGGTGGAGTTTTGGATGAGAATAGTTGCTTGATGAAATCGTAGCGCGCAGGCTATTAGACATAGCTGAGCACTGCGAAAGTTTCATCAAGTGGCTATTATCGCCAAAAGAACCCTCTTAGTCCCTTATTTTTACATGCCCATGATCTGGTAGCCCCCATCAACGTATAGGACCTGCCCTGTAATCGCTCCTGAGGCATCACTGGCTAGGAAGACGCCTGCTCCACCTAACTCTTCGAGGCTGCATGAGCGACCGAGTGGGGCATTGGCTTCGTAATGCTTAATCATGGCACTAAATCCTGAAATACCGCGTGCTGCTAGAGTTTGCACTGGACCAGCACTGATGCAGTTAACACGAATATTGAGTTTACCTAAATCTGAAGCAAGGTAGCGTGTTGAAGCTTCGAGAGCGGCTTTGGCTACACCCATGACGTTGTAGTTAGGCACGACTTTTTCTGCTCCGTAGTAACTCATAGCAATGATGCTACCGCCTTCGGTCATCATTGGGGCTGCACGTTGCGAGAGGGCCACGAGTGAGTAGGCGCTGATATCGTGGGCGATTCTGAACGCTTCGCGCTCGGTGCTTACAAATTCGTTTTCAAGAGCTTCTTTAGGAGCAAAGGCTACTGAGTGAAGCATGAGGTCGATTTTGTCTGTGTGAGTTTTAACCTTATCAAAAAAAGCATCAATTTCTGCATCAGAAGTAACGTCACATGGATAGAGTGGCGTGTCTTCGCCAAATGCTTCAACCAAATCACCGACTTTATCTTTAAGCCTCTCTCCTTGGTAATTAAAGATGAGAGTTGCACCTGCATCTTTCCAAGCTTGAGCAATAGCCCACGCAATACTACGACGGTTAGCGACACCAAAAATAACCGCTACTTTTCCTTCTAAAGGTTTTGAATAATCAGACATGCGCAAATTATTGATACAATAACTAAAAAATCAACTAAAAAACCATTTAAATTAGTTTTTACTTGTTGTTGTCATTCATTTGTATAAATGAATTATTTTGGTGGGTCCGGTGGGGTTCGAACCCACGACCAAGGGATTATGAGTCCCCTGCTCTAACCGCTGAGCTACAGACCCTTTAAAATTAAGGTGAGATATTTGTAGTGGATTTCACTCGTTTAGCAAGTTCTTTTTAAAACTTCCTTTAATTCTAGGTTGATATTGTTTAAAATTTTCTTTGAGACTTTATTTCTAAGCCGTAACCTTCTAAGCCAATAACTTTTTTGGGGTGACTAGTCAGCAACTCTATTTTACGCACACCTAAATCATAGAGTATTTGTGCGCCTATACCGTAATAACGCAAATCTTTAGATGGAGGATTTGCATTATTATCTGGGATAACAGAGCTTAAATTGATGCTAAGATGCTCCTGACGCAAGTAAAGCAATACTCCACCTTCTCGAGCTATAAGCTCTAGAGCTCTATCTATTTCTGTATCATTAGAAAAAACATCAGTAATGGTTGACTCATTATGAACGCGTACAAGAGTTGTCGCTGTTGAGTCTATTTCTCCTTTGCTTAAAACTAGATGTTGAACATTATCAATTTCGACTTCATAGACTTTGGCCTCAAATTGACCATGAGCCGTTTGTAGACTAAACTCTTGTGAGCAATGAATGAGTTTCTCGCTTCTTCTGCGGTAATTTATAAGGTCGCTAATATGACAGGCTTTAAGCTCGTGCTTGGCTTGATAATCTCCCAGCTCTCCAACACGTGCCATTTCTCCATCATCACCCAAAATTTCACAAATCACGCCTACAGGCTCAATACCAGCTAGTTTCATCAAGTCCACTGCAGCTTCAGTATGTCCTGCACGTTGCAAGACACCCCCAGGCACAGCTTGCAAAGGGAAAATATGTCCAGGCTGCACAAAGTCTTTAAATTTAGATTGGGGATCAGCGAGTAAGTTAATTGTAATAGCTCTATCTTGTGCTGAGATACCCGTAGTTATACCTTCTGCTGCGTCCACAGATATGGTAAAGGCTGTTTGATGACGCTCTGTATTATTTTGACTCATCATAGGCAAATGCAACTGCTGCGCTCTAGATTCTTCTAGCGGCACACATATTAGACCTCTCGCCTCTTTGACTATGAAATTCACTTGAGCTGCGGTTAGCGTATTTGCAGCGCCTATTAAATCTACTTCATTTTCACGATTTTCATCATCAGCTACCATAACGAGCTTGCCAAGCTTAAGGTCCGCAATAATATCCTCAATAGGACTAAATTTGATAGGTGATTGGCTCATATAGTAGTTAGGAAGGGCTTTGTTTCTAGCACAGCTAAGTTAAAACAACAATATTTTTCATTGCTTTAGCTTGGACTATGCTCTTGCATAAGAATAACTTTTAATAACTGTTTCACCCTCTTTTATATAATTATGCCTAATGATTTATTTTCCATTTTAGATTGGAGTATCATTGGAGGTTATTTACTCCTTACTACTTGGGTTGGGCATTTACTCAAAGGTAAGCAAGCCACTATTGATGACTTTTTCTTAGGCGGAAGAACTCTACCCTGGCAGGCAGTTTCTGGCTCGATTATTGCTACTGAAATTAGTGGGGTCACATTCATCGGTGTTCCAGGTATTGTCTATGCAATGAATGGTAATTTCACCTATTTACAATGGGGAATAGGCTCTATTTTGGCGCGTGTTTTAGTGGGGGTATTTTTTGTTAAATTCTTTTATAGCAAGAATTGCTACAGCCCTTATGATTTTATGGGGCAGCAGCTAGGCAAATGGGTTAAAGTATTGGCAACTATCCTCTTTAGTCTTGGTAGTATTCTTGGACAAAGTGTCCGCGTATTAGTAGCCGCCTTGCCTCTGACCATTATTACAGGCATTGATATGGGTTGGTGTATTCTAATTATTGGATTATTTGCTATTGGTTGGACATGTTTAGGGGGTATGCGTACTGTCATTTGGACAGATGTGATGCAGTTTTTCTTATTCACAGTAGGGGGCTTAGTCGCTTTATTTGTTATTATTAATCAACTCAATGGTGGATGGAGTGATTTTATAACTACAGCCGGCGAAGCAGGAAAATTTCAAATTTTTGATACACGCTTCGAAGCTAATTTAAAATTCACTATATGGGTAGCTATATTGGCCGTTCCTTTTCAAAATTTATCAGCTTTTGGTGTCGATCAACTCAATGCGCAGCGTATTTTTTGTTGTAAAAATCCTAGTGATGCACGCAAAGCGATTATCTTTAGTAGTGTAGGGCAATTATTAACCATGCTCATGCTCCTTGTGGGTGCTGGTTTATTTGTTTATTACAAAGAGTTCCCTCCAGCAGAATGGCAAAGCCTTCTTTTTAATAAAAGTAATGACTATGTTTTCCCCACATGGATTGTAACTAACCTCCCTGATGGTGTACGTGGGCTTATTCTCGCTGGGGTATTTGCTGCTGCTATTTCTAGCTTAGATTCGATTTTAGCAGCGCTTAGTCAGACCTCTTTATCTATCATCTCTAAATCACCACTAGAAACAGCCGCTCAACAGAAAGCTTATTTATTTAAATCCAAAATCATGGTAGTGATTTGGGGTATTTTGCTATCTGGGTTTACATGGATGCTATTTACCTCAAAAGACAAAATTAGCATTTTACCTCTAGCCTTTGGCTTAACTAGTTACACTATGGGGCCTATGCTGGGAATTTTCCTCGTCGCGATTTTAGGAAAATGTAATAAGTTAGGTCTTATTTTAGGAGTGGTTACAAGTTTGTGCCTCACAGCTATTTTACGCACTGATATTTATTCTCTGATTGCTAGCCTCGATTTTATCAATGCTAGCCGTATTGGCTCTAATCTAGGACGTTTACCTACTCTTGACTGGAGTAGCGAAACCCAAAAACTCACACCTCTGTTTGCTGATGTCTGGATGTGGCCAGTAGGGTGTATCCTTACTATCGCTGGAGGTTATTTACCTACACTATTTAGAGCTTCGGCTAAAATTCAACCATCAACTGAGAAATAGCGCTGGATATAGCTTGTATTGATTGCTTGATTTCTTCTTGCGTAATACTTAGTGGAGGTAGAAATACAATAGTATCTAAAATAGGACGCGTGAGTAATTGATACTCTCGGGCAACTAAGCATATATGATGCCCTATTCTTGCCTCAACTGGGAATTTCTCACCATTAGCTTGACGCAGCTCTATACCGCTAATCATACCGCATTGCCTGACTTCGTAAACTTGTGGGTGGGTTGCTTTGAGTTGAGCTAAGCTCGCTTCTAGCACTTGAATTTTAGCTGGTAATTTAGCTAGCGTTCTCTCTTCTTTAAATAATTTTAAATTAGCCAAAGCAGCAGCACATCCTAAAGGGTTAGCTGTATAACTGTGCCCATAATAAAAAGTTTTATTTTCAGAAAATTCACCTAAGAAGGCTTGATAAATTTTCTCTGTAGTTAAGGTAGCTGCCATAGGCAAGTAGCCACCAGTAAGTCCTTTAGCTAAACATATATAATCTGGATAAATACCTTCTTGTTGATAAGCAAACATCGTTCCTGTTCTGCCAAACCCAGTCATGACCTCGTCTAAAATGAGGTGTATATCATGCTCACTACACCAAGCACTTAATTCTTTGAGCATGCCTTTTGGCCAAGGACGCATTTGATTAACTCCCTGAATTAAGGGCTCTATAACCACCGCGCAAACTCTGTTTAATATCTCTGAGGGTAACTCATTTAAACTTTCTAAATTTTTTACATGGTGACACAGCACACCTTTGTGGCTTATTTTTTCATGAAACAGCTGCACTCCCCCTAAGCCTGCCGCCCCCATCGTATCGCCATGATAAGCTTGATCAAAGGCTATGAACTCTTTTTTCTCTGACTGTTGATTATGTAAACGGTACTGCAATTCCATTTTCATTGCACACTCAATAGCTGTTGAGCCATCATCAGAATAAAAAACTCGTTTTAGATTAGTGTCATTTACTAATTCAATAAGTTCTGCTGCTAACTCAGAAGCAAGAGGGTGAGCAAAACCAAGATAAGAGCTATGTGAAATAGAATCTAATTGTTTAATAATCGCCGCATTAATCACTGGATGTGAGTGACCATGTATATTGGTCCAAATAGAAGCGTTGCCATCAATATAGCTATTACCACTATCATCCGTTAGCCAAACACCCTGACCACTCTCTATACTTAAGATTTGGTCAGCATTTTTTGCCCATTCCCTCTGCTGAGTAAAGGGATGCCAGCAATAATCTAAGTCTTGCTGCTTCCACTTTTTGCTCATAAGTTTACAGCATCTAAAATTGATAGCTAAATGTCAACTAAGTGATGATTAAAACAATTCTTATCTAGCTTAAATTAGCTTAGATATTTGCTTGTCTAATTTAGCTATAATAGAATAAGAGCCTCTCCCTCTTTGGTACTTATTCCACAAGATTTCACGTAATTTCAATAAATTTTCTTTAGATATTGTCTCATGGTAAACCCAATCTTCGTCTTCTTTTAAAGTCGTTCTTAACTTCCAAGATCCTGCATGATGAGTTGCTTCATAATACATCACCTCATCTTGGTCTAGAATTTCATGCCAAGTATGCTTTTTCAAGTATTGATAAAATTTTAAATTTTAATCAAAGAAGCTTTTTGACCTATCAATAAACTTTGTGCAAGCTCAGGCTCTTCGCTGACAAATTGAGCTACTACATTATTTTTATCAATAGCACTGACTCTCAAAATAAAAGATTTTTTAATGCCTAGAGAATCTCCTATGCCTAGATCAACTGCTAATACATCGCCGACCTTTAAGCCTTTTATTTTTTTGGCTGTCAATGTAGCTATACCCCAGTTTGCATCAAAGCTTTCTAATCTTAGATCTATTGGAGTGCTATCAAATGAAGCTATCATTTCAAGCTTTTCTGTATTCAACTTAGCGTACAGTTCTTGTAATTCATTTTTCTCCGTAGCTAACTCTGCTATTTCCTCATCTCTAATTTTTAATTGATCATCTAAATCATCAATCTCAACTTCCATTTTAGTAATTTGAGAATCTAAATTATTCAGCCCAAGTGCTGGAGATTCTAATTCTTTTTTTAATGTATCAAAGTCTTTATCAAGTCTCGCAAGCTCTGATTTTTTAGATGCTTTATTTTTAGAAAAGTCTTCAAATAAAGCTTGTTCTTTCTCTAACTTTTTTTGTACATCTTTTAATTTTTCTTCAGCTTTTCCTAACTTGCCTTTTGAACTGGCAAGGGTTCTATTAGCCTGTTCTTCTTCTTTTTCTAAATCTTTTCTGACTTTTTCTAGCTCGTCTATAGACTTGATAAGTTTTTTACTTCTAGCTTGTTCTTTGATTAATTCGTTTTTAGTTGCTTCCGCATTTTCCGCAAACATTTTAAAAAAAATGCCAGAAGCTACAACTGCTAAAATAGCAATAATTGCCATAAATAAAGTAAGTGTTTTCATAATAAATTTATTTTAATTAAGCTGCATCTTTAGATTGACCTCCAATAACTCTATCTCCTATAGAGATACTAGTTTCCTCTTCTTCACCTAGTTCATTGACTACAGTGTAGTATTTTTCTACAGAAGCAACCGCTTTATCTTTTGTGACTCTAGATACCACTAAGTCCGCTATTTTTTTGTCACCTCTGATGACTGTTAACTTAGTATCTGGTGATAATCTATCTTCATGAAACCCTGCATCAAGCAATACTATTTTCCAATCAGGCAGAATATCTGTAACTTTAGCTTTGAAGTTATCTTGTACTGTAGAGGTTTTAAATAAATTAATAATAGTTTTATTCGTATTATTTACAGCCATCAAACTTTGATTAATAGCGGTTGCCGCAACTATATTAGCCTGAGCTTCTTGCAACTCTTCATTTAAATCTTTAATCTGACTAAAGTATTTTTTAAGCTTACTTATTTTACTATTGTTTTCACTATATAGAGCTAACTTGTTTAACACTTCTTCAGCTTCAGGCTGCTCTTTTTTACCTTTAGCTATGAGCGCATTTAATTCAGAAGTTGTGCCATTTATCTCTACTTCTAAATTAGCCACTTTATTTAAAGTTGATTTATCATCAGCTTTAATATCTGCAATACTAGTCTCAAGGCCTTCATTATCCGCTTCTAGGTTCTCTTTATTTTCTGTTAGCTTAGTATTATTTCGAGAAGTAGAGTTTAACTCATTAATGGTTATTTCTAGTTCTTCTTTATAATTATTTAAGAAATAAATGGTAGCTAGCGAGGCTAAAAAGATGATTGAAAAAAAGGCTATTTTTAATATATTCATTACAAAAATTATAACAGTTAGTTAGAAAACAATATCTACTGAATATAATAAATCAATCTCTTTCTTTCAAAAACAATAAAAAGAATTTGTATTATTGAGACTTTTAGACATAATATATTCTATTCATTTATTATGCAAACAACTCCTTTTGTTCAAAAACAAACTATTCGTATTAAGAATCACCCACGCCGAGTTATTTTTTCTGAAGGTGAAGATTTACGAGTTTTACTAGTAGCTCAAGAACTTGTACAACAAGAAATCGCAGCACCTATACTATTTGGAGACGTTGAAAAGATTACAAAAATGGCTAAAGAGCATAATATTTCTCTCAAATTCATACGTGTAATTAACCCTAAAACTGCAGAAGATTTACCATTATTTGCTCAATACTTTGAACGCTCAGAGAGATTCAGAAATAGACCCATTAGTAACTTAATGGAAACTGTGGCTAAACCTCAGAACTTTGCTTGTCTCATGGTTCAGTATGGAGCTGCTGATCTAGTGATTGGAGGGAATTTACTTGGTAATGCTAGTATGAGTCGTTCAGCGCAACTCATGATTAAACCTACAAACAAGAATCACAATATTTTTGCCCTTAATATCCTTGAAGGCAAAAGCATTGCGGATATTAACAAGCAAGGACTTTTATTTTTATCTGATACAAATGTTATACCTAACCCAAGTGTTGAGGATTTAATTATGATGACAGAAGAAGTGGGTAAAATGGCTCACCACTTTCTTGAGGAAAAAGCCAAAGTTGCTTTACTCTCTCATTCAAATCAAGGCTCATACCCTACTGATTCATCTAAAAAAATGCAGGCGGCTACTAGCTTTATTCGTCAACGCACAGCTGAATTTAGCTGGCCTATTGAATGCTTTGGAGAAGTTCAGTTTGATGTAGCTATAGATGCGGCAGCGGCAGCGACCAAGTCAAGTGCTCTACGTAAGCCCAAACAAGCAGATGTACTTATCTTCCCTAATTTAGACTCAGCTCACATTACATTAAAAGCTTTAGAACACGTAGGAAAACTCAATGTTTACGGACATTTAATGATGGGGCTCTCACGTTCAGTAGCTATTATTCCTAAAACTGCGACTACTGAGCAGTTATTTGGAACTACTATTCTTGCGGCTACACAGTCTCTGCTAAATAGAGACTAAGGTAAACGGATAATAAAAGCAGTTCGTTCACCAGGTGTTGATTCTACATCTATTTGAGCATTGTGAGCTAATAATGCCCTTTTAACTATACTTAGACCTAGGCCAGCACCTCGCAACTTCGCTCCTCCATAGTTTTTGTCTACACTATAAAAACGATTAAAAATATAGGGGATATCCATAGAGCTAATCCCTACGCCGTTATCAATAACAGAAACAATCATCTTGTTATTCTCCTTACGTACATTCAGTTCAATTTTTAAAGAACCTGATTTATTTTGCTTCAATGCATTTTCAAATAAATTATAAATAATTTGCTGCCAGTAAAACTTATCTCCCTTCAAAGTCACATCTTGTGTTACGCCAGCTTCAGTAGTAAATTTTAATTCTACAGCTTGCTCTTTAATAAGAGATTGCAAATCTAATTGAACTTGGTCAAATATATCTTTAAATTTAAACTCTTCAATTGTGAGCATATTCTCTTGTGTCGATTCAAATTTTGAAAGGTTTAACATCTGCTGAGTAAGAAGCTGGAGCTTTTCTCCTTGTTGATAGGCCGTGCATAGCAAGCTTTTGCCTTCCTTACTTAAACCATAACTGTGACTATTTTCTGACAAGATTTCTAAATACCCCAATAAAACAGTTAATGGAGTCTTCAATTCATGTGAAGCATGCGCAATAAAATCTTGCCTTGTTTGCTGCAACCTCCAGCCTTCAGTTCTTTCATGAATATGAATTAAATAGTAATCTTCTTGATTAATTAAATAATCAGGTAGCTTAGCTACTCTTAACACCCAAGCTGTCTCTCCTTTTGCTCTTTCACTTTTTAACCATGAAGAAGCTTGTTCTGACAATATAAATTCTTGCTCACTACTCGATGAGTCCTGTGTAACTTGCTCTTCAATCCATTGCGTAAACTCAGCAACCAAAATAATTTCCTTAATCCCTACGCCTACCTTACCTTCAACTAGAGTTTGCTTTGTATCTGCTAACTTATCTTCGCTCCATTCACTTTGTGAAAATAGCAACTGAGCTAATGGGTGAATGTAAACAAGCTGCAGCGACTTATTAACTACTAAAATTACTTCTGGAAAAGCGTCAAAACAATCAAACTTTTGACTATGAAGCTTCTTCTGATTATCTCTTTCACGAATTTTAAGCTCCCTGTTTTCATTATGTAAGCGACTCAAGCTAGATTTTAGCTGTATAGCTATCATTGCTAGAATAACACTTAGTACAACGAAGATCCAAATCATCATAACTTATTAGCATTCGTCGTGGACTTAGAGCGCGGCCATTGATAACCCTCACCTCTAACGGTTTGCACTAAATGGGCATAACTTCCTAATTTTTGCCTTACGCGCCTAATATGAGTATCCAAAGTTCGACTATACACACCTTCACTATAGCCCCAAACTTCTTTAAGCAATTCATCTCTAGTTATAATCTTTGGACTATTTTCAAATAAGTACCAAAGTAATTTGTATTCAGTAATTGTTAAATAACTGGGATTTTTATCAATAAAGAAGTCCATCTTATTGCGATCAAAACTAGCACCTTCGATACAAGGAATTTGAGCTAACTCGGCTTTAGGTGAATCTAAATTGTTAGCTTCTTTTCTTCTAAGAATAGCTTTAACTCTTAGTAATAGCTCTTTAGGGCTAAATGGCTTAGCCATATAGTCATCAGCTCCACGCTCTAACCCCTGCACTTTATGATCTACTTGATCTAAGGCACTTAACATCAGCACTCCTGTTTCACTATTTTCAGCGTTCTCACGCAGATTCTTGAGAATTTCTATACCTTCTTTCCCAGGAAGCATCCAATCCAATATTAATAAATCAGGCTTAAATTCCTCGATAGCTTTTTGTGCATCAAGACCATGATAGACACAATGAATTTCATAGTTAGCTGGCAATAACGACAACTTTATCAATTCAGATATATCATGCTCATCTTCAACAATTAAAATTTTAGCCATTATTTAATATAATTCACACTACACAGCAAAAAAATTAATGATACCATAAGGTATTTGATTCGCCCAGCCAAGCTTTGGCTGTCTCTCACCCCTCGAGGGGGCTTCTCGAATGCTTAAGCATTCTGCGAGTCTTATCAGCTGCACTACTCGTTTGCTGATTTTGCTCTTAGGCAAGGCGTGAGAGCCAACTGGTATATGCATACCAGTTAAGGGAACAACACAACATAAGGGCAAAAGAGCTATGGCTTCTTTTATTTTATTAAAGTAACGCAGTTGCTCTAATC
>JGI20154J14316_10000618_pt1 | contig 32093 bp, 34 predicted proteins | sample COG_04_FD_14316 | JGI IMG/M metagenome (IMG submission 14316)
GCTTGCACAATCACCCTTGGGCAGAAAAACGCCCTTGCAAGCCATGAAACAACGGCACAAACGCAAACCGGAAATTGTTTAAGACACGGCTATACTACCCCGGGGGATGTGACATGTACCGATAACGATGCCACTGACGATTGAGAAGCGGTAGCAAGAATTAGCGAGTTTGCACCCTTCAATGTGTTTTCAAAAATTTAGGGGTCACACTGGGATACGCTCATCTTTTTTGTAAGGTGTATGGCTATGTGTGGGCGGACTTGGGCTCACCGGCTACCAAGCGCTTGTCACTGCGGCAATATTTACCAAACATGGGTCAACATTTGCCAATGTTTTGGTTTGATTTCTCTCGGCCCTCGTCGATAACATAGCTATCATGTTTGCCCTGCTTGCCATGGCCCCAATATGAACAACTGGCATTAGCCGCTGGTCACATTGACGGCGGGCGTTGGGGGGTAAATGCTGTCCATAGGATCTGCTGCAAGCGTTGCGCTGACCGGCAGGACTGCGGCAATTATACGTTTTAGCCACCTGAAATTGTCTCGGGCGATCTTGCTGAGCTATATCGCAAATGTTCTGCCCCATTACTGGGTCAAGAGTGAACAGATTTAAGCCCAAAAAAAATTCAGACAGCACGCCCACGAAATTGGAAAATATGGCAGCCCCCCCCCAGAGGCGCTACACTCAATGCTGCATCTTTGCGAATGCCNGACAATATTACATCAATAGACATAATAAAATTTGTTGTGGCGTTGTGATACAACGGCATAACAGCCTTCAGAATAGAGATGCCGCATACCCGCCATATTTAAGACATACTTAAAGTCCAGCATAACCGTGCAGGCAATCGGTCCTGGTATCTTTGACATCCCTTTAACAGAGTTCACTTTCCGCATGCTGGAATTCGAAAATGTAAGCAAATCCTTTTGGACCGGTGTTCAACGGAAAGTTATTTTAGACCGTGTCTCTTTTAAGGTAGAGCTGGGTACAAGCTTGGGTATTTTGGCGCCGAACGGCACTGGAAAAACCACACTAATCAACATGATGGCCGGATTGGAAAAACCTGACGAGGGCGTCATTCGCAGGAATTGCAGAATATCTTTTCCCCTTGGTTTCATGGGCGGGGTGGTTCCCAAACACTCTGCAATGATCAACGCGCGGTATATTGCAAGGCTCTACGGATTGGACCCTGATTATGTTGAGGCCTTCTGTCGCTGGCTCTGCGGTCTGGATGAGTATTTTGACCAGCCTTTGGGCGTTTATTCCAGCGGGATGAAAGCACGCTTTACGTTCTCGCTGATGCTGGCCCTGGAATTTGACATTTATCTCATCGACGAAGGCATGCCCAGCAGTACTGATGCCGAATTCAACCGAAAATCCGCGAGCATCCTTCAGGAGCGGCTGCGAACAACCACAATCATCATTGTATCGCATCAGCCTGAAGTACTTGAGAAATTTGCACAAAAGGCAGCCGTATTACATTGGGGGAAATTACATATGTTCGAAAGCTTGGAGGAGGCAAAGCAACTTTATGACTATGAAACAACCCGTTAGGAAATTTCGTATCAGGCGTATTCCTACAACACCAAGCCCCCAACTGGACACAGCGCCGGAAAAATCGACAGACAACCAAGTGTTCTCTACGGCCAATCAAATCCAAACCACGCATGTCCAAACCGCACAAAGCCAAGCCGAGCAACCAAAAACCGAACATACTCAAGCCAGCCCTGTTGAAGGCGGCCAGTCCCAAAAAGCGCAGCCTCAAGACGGGCACACACAAGTAAACGTGTCTCAACATCTTCATCCTCAAAATGATCCAGAGACAACACCCGAAACCGATCTCCAAAAAAACGCATCCCCGGCAGTATCGGACAAAACCACTGATATGACACCCGCTCATCAGATCGAGGCAATCCAAAAAGAGGGGCTCACCGGGCGTCAACTACGCATGGCACGTCGTACCGCCAATGAACACAAATTGCCTGCGCAAACGGATTTTGATGCCGTGCGTCTGCTTAGGGCAAAAGGAATTGATCCATTTAACCGCACCAATCCCCTAGACTGGATTTCACCAGAGCAAAATCAAAACAAGTCTCCATCTCCCGACAATACAAAGGTCCAGCTGCCACAAAAAATTGAAAAAGCGCCCGAAACACTACCGTCTACCGAGGTCAATCCGATCGACCGTCGAAGCAAAGAGATCCTGCAAATTCAGCTAGAGATTACCCGCAGGCGCCGCCAAAAGGCGGTAATGTTAATGGCACGTTTGGTGGTTTTTGTCTTCTTGCCCACGGCGATAACCGCTTGGTACTTTTATTTTGTTGCAACACCGCTGTATTCAACCAAAGCAGAGTTTCTAATTCTGAACGCCGAGGGGAGCGCTAGTTCAGGTGCAGGAGGGCTGCTTTCGGGCACGGGCCTCGCCTCAAGCCAAGACGCAGTCTCAGTGCAAAATTATCTGTTATCGAAAGAGGCAATGTTACGCCTAAACAACGATGTCGGGTTCAAAGCCCATTTTTCACAAAGCTGGATCGACCCATTACTACGGCTTGACGAGAACGCCTCAAACGAAAAGGCCTATAAGCTTTACAAGCGCAACCTCGAGATTGGCTATGATCCAACCGAAGGGGTACTGAAAATGGAAGTCACGGCCGTAAATCCGGCCGTCTCCAAACAATATGCCGAGGCTTTGATCGCGTATTCAGAGGAAAAAGTAGACAACCTGTCACGCCGCAAACGTGACAATCAGGTTGCAGACGCTGAAAAAGCGCTTGAAAAAGCCCATCAAGAACGGCTGGATGCACAGGAAAGGCTGTTAAGGTTGCAACAGGAAAATGCGGTGGTCGACCCGCAGGGCAAACTGACCGCTATGCGGGCCCGGATCACCCATTTTGAGACCGAACTGCAACTGAAAAGACTGCGACTGCAGGCTTTGCTGGATAATCCACGCCCCAATACTGCAAAACTTTCCGGTCTAAAGGGCGATATTAGACGTCTCAATGCTTTGCTTGATGAAATGAACTTAGAAATGGTGGATGCGTCACAGGGAGAGCAGTCACTTGCGGACCTAAGCCTGCAAATCTTAATGGCACAGGGCGATTTGCAAACCCGCGATATGATGCTGCAAAGATCCCTGGAAAACTTGATCCAGACCCAACGAGAGGCCGGCGCACAAGTGCGCTATCTCACGACCAGTGTATCTCCAGTAGAGGCACAGGATCCGAGTTATCCAAAGAAGTTCGAAAACGCGATCCTTGCCGCCTTGATCTTTTCCGGAATCTACCTGATGCTTTCCTTGACAGCTTCTATACTCCGCGAACAGGTTTCATCATAATGAAGAACATAGAGTGTGCCGGTCTAACTTTCGGCAATACACAACCGCTGGCCATAATTGCGGGGCCGTGCCAATTGGAATCCGTCGGCCATGCCGAGATGATTGCCGGCCATTTACAAGAAGCTTGTGCCGCCACCGGCGCGCAATTCGTCTTTAAGGCCTCTTTCGACAAGGCCAATCGCACTTCTCTCAGCGGCCAGCGCGGCATAGGCCTCGATGCAGGGTTGAAGGTGCTTCAGCACATCAAAGATACGCTCCAAATACCGGTTGTGACCGACATTCACAGCCCCGAACAATGCGCTCCCACTGCCGAGGTCTGCGATATCTTGCAGATCCCTGCCTTTTTATGTCGACAAACTGATCTTCTGCTCGCCGCCGGACAGACCGGCGCGGTGATCAATGTGAAAAAGGGCCAATTTCTGGCCCCATGGGATATGCCAAATATTATTGCTAAAATCGAAAGTACCGGCAATCAACGGCTGCTGTTAACCGAGCGTGGGACCTCGTTTGGCTATAACACCTTAGTGGCTGATATGCGCGCTCTGCCCCAAATGGCACAATCCGGTTATCCGGTGGTGATGGATGCCACACACTCTGTCGCACAACCCGGCGGCAAAGGCACCTCCAGCGGCGGGCAACGTGAATTTGCCCCGGTCATGGCACGGGCAGCCGTCGCATTGGGTATCGCCGCCGTGTTTATCGAGACCCATGAAAATCCTGACACTGCCCCATCAGACGGGCCAAATATGATTGTCCTCGACCAAATGCCTGCGTTAATTTCAACGCTTATGCAATTCGATCGGATCGCCAAGGCCAATCCGATCACGCTATGACTGTGCAATCGGTGAACAAACAACACAAGGCAATCAACAAGCGTTCTAAAGGATGCGCCAACCGCCAATTGTAAGCTGCACCTTTACTCAAAACAACAAAACCGGGCCTACCGGCCCAGCTTTTGATCTCACGCAGATAGTCTGAGGCCTATGGTTGCTCGTCCCCACTGCCCCCGTCACTGGGAAGGTTGAAAAAGCTGTCGGCGTCGCGGATATCGACTGGACCACTGTCTTCATCTTCATCTTCATCGTCTTCCCGCAAGGCAAAAGCTTCCAGGCCGCTGGTGTCCTCGGCCAATTTTGGCTCTACGGGCATCTCAAGGCTCTGTGCAGTGCTGACCAGCTTGCGGCGTTCATCGTCGCTCATCACGACGCCCTCAGCCAGCTTCTTCGCTGCGGCTTTCTGCACAACCGCATCAAGCTCTGACTGCTTACACAGACCAAGAGCCACAGGATCAATCGGTTGAATGTTAGAAATATTCCAATGCGTCCGCTCGCGAATCGCCTGAATCGTTGGCTTGGTAGTGCCGACCAGTTTGCCGATCTGGCTGTCAGAAAGCTCCGGGTGAAACTTGACCAACCACAGGATCGATGCAGGGCGGTCCTGCCGTTTCGAAAGCGGTGTATAACGAGGGCCGCGACGCTTTTCCTCACCCTGAGCTGCCGCATTAAACTTAAGCTTCAACTGTCTCAGATGATTGGCCTCAGCACCTGCAATCTCTTCACTGGTCAATTGGTTATTTACCACCGGGTCAAACCCTTTGACCCCAGTAGCAACATCCCCATCTGCAATCCCCTGCACTTCTAATTCATGCATGCCGGTAAAATCACCGATCTGCTTGAAGGTCAGTGTGGTGTTGTCGACCAACCAAACAGCGGTCGCTTTTGCCATGATAGGTTTGCCCATTGGGTCTCTCCTTAATACATCTTCCCCCTCGCCCTGAAGCAGGCAGCCTGTCATCAGGCGGGTTTCCATTTGTGGGGAACTCGTCTCATACATAAGCTGGTTTTTCGAATAAGGAAAGAGCCAATCAACATGGGCCATCGACTGGAATAACCTGCCTTTTGAGGCGCCTTGCCGCTGTTTAGTCACCATCAAGTCGCAAGACAATCTTACCAATATGCGCACTGCTTTCCATCCGGGCATGCGCCTGCGCCGCCTGATCTAGATCAAAACAACTGTCGATTACTGGTGCGACACGACCCGCGCACAACAACGGCCACACCTGCGTCCGCAGACTGGCAGCAATGCGCGCTTTTGCAACATCCGACTGCGGACGCAAAGTGCTGCCGGTCAGTGTCAACCGGCGCGTCATCACTTGTGTGAAATTAAGCGCTGTTTTTGGGCCTTGCAAAAATGCAATCTGAACAAGACGGCCGTCATCAGCAAGCGCATCAAGATTACGTGCAATATAATCGCCACCCACCATGTCCAAAATAACATCTGCACCGCCCTCGCTTTGCATTATTAGCACAAAGTCCGTCTCGCGGTAATTGATCGCCCGCTCTGCTCCCAAATCAAGACAAGCGCGACATTTGGCATCAGAGCCGGCCGTAGTGAACACCCGCGCGCCAAACGCCCGCGCCAGTTGAATCGCCGTGGTACCAATCCCCGAAGATCCACCATGCACCAAGATGCGCTCTCCCGCCATCAAACCGCCGCGCTGAAACACATTCGACCACACAGTAAAAAACGTCTCGGGCAGACAGGCCGCCTGTTTAAGATCAAATCCACTGGGCACCGGCAGACAATGCGCTGCCTGTGTCACCGCATACTCGGCATAACCGCCTCCGGGCAGCAACGCACAAACCTGCTGACCTTGCTGCAGGTCCAAAACGCCCGCGCCACAGGCGGCGATGACGCCCGAAGCCTCTAAGCCGGGCAAGTCACTGGCGCCGGCTGGTGGATTGTACAATCCAGCCCGTTGCAGCGCATCGGGCCGGTTGACCCCTGCATAGGCGATTTTAAGAACCACCTGTCCTGGTCCCGGGACAGGGATCGGCCGCTCAGCCAATTGCAAAACATTCGGAGGCCCAGGGACAGAAATTTCAATAGCTCTCATCATGGGGTAGATCACCTTCGCCTAAAGCCGTCGCGACCAGTTGCCCGGCAAATCAACAACCGGCGCGCTACTTGGTGCTTTAATCTTAGATAAAAGCCAATTTGGTCCTGCCAAGAGTGGTTTGGCAAGCGGATTGGCGTTCACCTGTGCCTTAAATTTCTCAAATTGCATCACGTTTTCAATACGCCGATCTAAAAACGTCCAAGTGTCTTGATGATTCGGTGAATGATCGCCCAGCCAATACAGCACAGTCGCACTGTAAACACTGCTGAGGGTCAGGCGCTTGGTATACCAATTCACATCATCCGAACTGTCCCCTATCGCCATCCATATCCGGTCACATGTGCCCCATACCAAGCCGGCCCCTTCGGCCGCATGCTGTGGCAAAGACATCAGTGTCGCGCCACGACGAACCGCTTCTTTATCGCTGATGGCGTTCAATCTTGCGCATACCGAAAATGTAATTTTTTCTCTTATTTTCATGGCGTTAAGATCAGATTTCTGCAATTTAACCTGCATGGCCTCATCGCCATCATGATGAAAGCGTACCGCCAGATCGATCGCTCCCCGTGGACAGACCAAAGCCACCATTTGCCGCGTAACCGACAGGTCTTGGCAAGCCGCATTCACGCTGGTTTCGGACCAACCATCAAACGCCACATGGGGCAGTATCGCGCCTAAGAGTTGCGCCTTCAAGTCCTCATCTGCCAGTGCAGCCATATGTAAATTCCTCAGTTTGTGCCTGCTAGACAAGCTAGCTTGTTATTGCTATAGGACCATTTCCTGCAATCCATGCAACTCTAAACTAGAAAGGTGGTGACAACCACATGCAGGTCAGTGTCCGCGATAACAACGTTGATCAGGCGCTCCGCGCTCTGAAGAAAAAGCTACAACGCGAAGGCGTTTTTCGGGAAATGAAGCTTAAGCAACATTTCGAAAAACCGTCTGAGAAAAAAGCACGCGAAAAAGCCGAAGCCATTCGGCGTGCCCGCAAGTTGGCTCGTAAAAAAGCTCAGCGCGAAGGCATGATGTAAAAGATCATCGCATTGTGACGATCAACGAGACGAGACAACCCCCGGGCCTTTGCCGCGGGGGTTTTTTCTTTTCTGACGATCTGACGCAACAGCTGATTGCTGGCAAATAGTGTCCTTGGAACCACGGTCCTGCTAATTCAGTATACTTTTGGCACATAAAGCTCGTCCCCCAGAAAGCGCCGCTCATAGTCAGCGTTAAAGACACGTTCTGGTAAAGTCACCTCTTCGCGCGGTTGCTCATGATATGGCAACATCGATAACAGATGCTCAATACAGTTCAGCCGCTCGCGCTTTTTATCGTTGCCTTCGACAATATACCAAGGGGCCTCAGGGATATTGGTGCGCGCAAGCATATCCTCTTTAGCTTTGGTATAATCCTCCCACCGAATTCGGGATTGTAAATCCATCGGTGATAGTTTCCACTGCCTCATCGGATCATGAATACGCATCATGAAACGCATTTGCTGTTCTTGATCTGTTATGGAAAACCAGTACTTCAAAACGACAATCCCTGACCGCACCAGCATTCTTTCAAAATCTGGCACATCACGAAAAAATTGCTCAACCTGATCTTCAGAGGCAAACCCCATTACCCGCTCAACGCCCGCGCGGTTGTACCAAGAGCGGTCAAACAGAACAATTTCACCACCAGCAGGCAAATACGGCACATAGCGTTGAAAATACCATTGTGATTGTTCTCGTTCAGTGGGTTTTGGCAGGGCAACAACCCGCGCCACCCTTGGATTGAGTCGCTGGACTATACGCTTGATCACACCGCCTTTACCCGCGCTGTCCCGCCCCTCGCAGATGACCAAAACTTTGGCACCGGTATGCTCTACCCAATCTTGCAATTTGATCAGTTCAGTTTGCAAACGCAGAAGATTGCGAAAATAGGTCCGGTTATCCAAAGAATCCGGATTTCTTTCATTATAAGCGCGACGAATGTCGTCATCCATCATCGGTTCACTGAATTCAAGCTCGAACATTTCCTCTAGGGTTTCATCAAGCTCTGTATCCAACCAATCTCTGGGACGATCATTACTCTCACTCATAAGTACTCTCCTTTATGTTCTGGCGATAGCTGGAATGCTCTAACGTCGGCTTACAATTTTGAATGTGACAAAATCATATCAGCGGCCTTTTCAGCGATCATAATGGTGGGCGCATTGGTATTGCCACTGGTAATTTTAGGCATCACGCTGGCGTCGACCACGCGCACCCCTTCGAACCCACGTAATCTGAGCTGTTCATCCAGCGGCGCCTCGTCGCCCGCGCCCATCGCAACCGTGCCGCTAGGATGAAAAATTGTCGTTCCAATATCGCCAGCCGCTGCCATCAGTTCTGTGGTCTCATACACATCAGCCCCAGGCGCCATTTCAACTGGAGCATAGCGCTGCAGCGCTGGAGCTGCCATGATCTTGCGCGTCAACCGGATCGCATCTGCAGCCACTTGACGATCGCCCGGTGTGGCAAGGTAATTTGGCGCTATCCGCGGCATTGCTTTGGGGTCTGGCGAGGTCAGCTCGACCGTCCCACGACTTTCTGGGCGCAGGTTGCACACGCTAGCAGTGATCCCGGGAAAATCATGCAAGGGCTGACCAAAGGCATCAAGCGACAAGGGCTGGACATGATATTCCAGATCCGCCGATGCCAGCCCAGCACGGGATTTGGCGAATGCCCCCAACTGACTAGGCGCCATCGCCATCGGACCCGTGCGCCTGAGCGCATATTCCAATCCGATCTTCGCTTTACCCCAAAGGGAATGAGCCAATGTATTTAACGTTTTGGCACCTTCCAGCCGATAACTGCACCGCAGTTGCAAGTGATCTTGCAAATTCGACCCCACCGCCGGCCTATCGGCGCGTATGGAGATTGCGTGTCGCGCCAGCAAATCAGCACTTCCAATCCCAGATAATTGCAACAGATGAGGCGACCCAATCGCCCCCGCCGAGACAATCACCTCAGCCCCGGCATAGGCGGTTTTAATCTCGCCTTGTTGTTCGAACTCGACCCCGACCGCGCGCTGACCATCGAACAGGATGCGCCGTGTATGGGCATGGGTTTCGACCCTCAGCTTGCTTTTTGGCGCGCTGCGTAGAAAAGCCTTGGCGGTGTTGATACGCCAGCCGTTGCGTTGGTTTACGCGAAAGTACCCGACGCCCTCGTTATCGCCGGTATTGAAATCATCGCGCTCCGGCAGCCCGTATTGAATCGCCGCCTGTTTCCAATCATCCAAGACATCCCAATGCAGCCGCTGGTTTTCAACCCGCCATTCTCCGCCTACCCCATGAAGATCTGAAGGCCCGTCAACATAGTCTTCCGATTTCTTGAAATACGGCAACACATCATCCCAGCCCCAACCTGAGAGCCCACTTTGCCGCCAGCCATCATAATCGGCCGCCTGACCACGCAGATAAAGCATACCATTGATCGACGAGCATCCCCCCAAAAGTTTGCCGCGCGGATATTGCAACGACCGGCCATTCAATCCGGCCTCTGGGCTGGTGCGAAAGCACCAATCGGTGCGGGGGTTGCCAATGCAATACAAATACCCGATGGGAATATGCACCCAATGGTAATTGTCACTGCCGCCTGCCTCAAGCAGCAGCACCCGGTGGCCTGCATCCGCGAGCCGCTTGGCGACGACACAGCCAGCGCTGCCAGCGCCCACAATCAGGTAATCACAATCCATCTTATTCCTTATCGGTGCCTAGACACACCGTTCGAACGGTAAGCCTAGGGCACAGGTTGCGTCAATCAAAGCTCAGAGGCAGAGCTGTCGTCTTGAACACCGTCCGCAGCGCAAAACTGGACTGCATTTGTGCCACCCCAGGAAGTCGCGCCAGATATTGGCGGTGGATCCGTGCGAAATCCTCTGTGTCTTCGGCCACGACCTTGAGCATATAATCGGCTGTACCTGCCATCAGATGACATTCCAGCACGGCCGGGACCAATGCTACTGCTTTCTCAAAGGCCTCGAGCACCTCATCGGCCTGTCCACGCAGAGTAATCTCGACAAAGACCGTTGTCGGGACACCGATTTTGCGCGGATTAAGCAAAGCGACATACTGGTTAATATACCCGCTTTTCTCAAGCTGCTGCACACGGCGATGACAGGCTGAGGCCGATAAACCTACCTGTTCAGATAAATCCAAGTTGGAAATCCGGCCTGATTTTTGGAGCAAGCGCAGGATACGACGATCTAAATGATCCAAAGCCATTTTGCGTTCATTTCATCGACTAGTTTTCTATGCTTTCATATAACATCTGATTTGAGAGTAAAAGACGAGTTAATTTCTTTTTCTTTAAGCGAGCACACGCACGGCGATCTCCCCAGATCACTTCGGTGTNAATGTCTGAGAATCACCGAGGGCGCGTTCAAACCGCTAAAATCATGCTCAAGGCAAGGCATTTCGCCCAGATAGCTAACCAAAAATTGACCTTACCAGCCACTGGGCGACCAGTCAGCACAAAACTGATGGCGCTGAATGTCACAGGTTCGTCAGAGCTTTAACCTTTTGCCAGCGCATCCCGTATCTCGGTCAGCACGCTCAACTCTGTGGGGCCAGCGGGCGCAGCCACAACTGCTTTTTCCTCTTGCTTTTGCGACGCGTCTTTAATCCGGTTGATATAGCGAACCAATATAAAGACGACACAAGCAATAATCAGAAAATTCACCACAGCCATCAAAAAGGCCCCATAGGCAAACACTGCTGCACCTGCATCGCGCGCCGCCGCCAGCGAAACAAACGTTGCCTCTCCTTTCAGCACGATGAATAAATTAACAAAATCAACACCACCAAAAAACAACCCAATTACAGGATTTACCAGATCGCTGACCATTGATTTGACAATAGCTGTAAAGGCGGCGCCGATGATAAGCCCAACTGCCAGATCCATTACATTGCCTTTGGCAATAAAGTCCCTAAATTCCTTAATCATCCAAAATTCCTCTTTTTAAAATTTACAATTTTTTAAAAAATTGTCTGGGGGATACAAATACGTGCTTGAAAATCTTTACTACTTAAAAATATGCGTTTGGCGTATGATGAAACACCGCCCCAAGTTACGTTGGCTTCACTTGAAAAGCCAAAGCAAGTTAGCGGTACAAGTATCACTATGCAAGCGCCGTATAACACTTATCTATGTTCAGCGTGCAGGAAAACGTACCAACCTGACAAGGTTAAGCTTGGAATTCCACGCTCATCCTGGCAAGTCACCCGTGAGAACATATCGNAGAAGTGCCGCAACCTGCGCGGGATTTTCAGCCACAGCCAGAGCTGCCGCGTTTACTTCTTTCAACGCGTGACTGTGCTCTGGCGGGTGTAGAATAATCAGGGATTTTCCCAAGGCCGCCGCATAACCGGCGTCAAAGGCGGCGTTCCACTGTTTGTATTTCTCACCAAAGCGCACCACCACAACGTCAGCCTCTTCGATCCCTTTACGGGTCCGGATAGCATTCAATTTTGCGCCCTTGTGATCGTGCCAAAACTTGTCAGGCTCCATACCCAAAATTGCCACGCCACAATCATCACTGGCACCATGATCGGTAACGGGGGCATTAAAAACCACGTCAAGGCCACTGGCTGCTGTGATAATCTGTTCGCGCCAATCCGTATGAATTTCGCCGGATAAATAAACCTGAAGTGTCATTTCTATCTCTTTTCTCTTGGCAGGAGCCGTTTTTCAGGGACATCAAACGCAGGCTACCCCCGCAGAACACCACCTGTGGCCTTGGCAACCTTCTCAACAATTTTACCCGAGACCACGTCAAGATCACCTTCGGTCAGTGTCGCCGCAACAGGTTGCAAGCGCACTGTGATGGCCAGTGACTTTTTGCCAGCCCCCAATGCATCACTGCTAAATTCATCAAACACCCGCACTGCTTCAATCAATGTCTTATCCGCAGAACTTGCAGCATTGACAAGGGTCAACGCCTCGACCCCGGCATCGACCACAAAGGCGAAATCACGCTCCACCGCCTGCAAATCACGCAGCGCCAGCGCCGGCCTTGTGGCAGAGGCGTTGCGCGGCAAAGGTATTTCCTCAGGCCAGACCGTAAAGCCCACCGCTGGGCCTTTTACGTCGAGACCCTGCAATACCTTGGGGTGAATCTCGCCAAACACCGCCAGCCTCTTTTTGGGGCCCAGGCAGATGCGGCCGTGACGGCCAGGATGCCACCAGCCTGCGCCATCTCGTAAAACCTGCACCTTCGCGGGTGCGCCCATCGCTGCCAAGATGGCTTCGACATCGGCTTTGGCATCATACAAGTCAACCGCCCGCGCAGCACCATGCACATCCTTGGAACCAGTGCGGCCGATCAAAACACCCGCCACTTGCAGATGCTGTTCGTTTGGTTCGCCGCCGTGAAACACCGGACCAACCTCGAACAGCGCCATATCGGCAAAGCCGCGCGCCTGATTGCGGGCTGCAGCCTGTAACAGGCCTGGCAAAAGATCGGGGCGCATATGGCTCATTTCACTCGAGATTGGGTTCTCAAGCATGGTAACGGCGCCGCCACCACCAAACATTTGCGCGGCGGTTTGGTCGATAAAGCTGTAGCTGACGCATTCGTTATAGCCCAGTGATGCCGCCGTGCGCCGCGCGATCTGCTCACGCCGCTGCACGGGTGACAGGATCGCTTTTGGCACACCACTTTGCAGCCGTGGCAAGGGCTTGCCCTGCAGCTTGGTCAGGGAGGCCACCCGTGCAACCTCTTCAACCAGATCGGCCTCACCCATGATATCAGGGCGCCAACCGGGCACATGTACCATGTCCCCCTGCAGATCAAACCCAAGCGCTGTCAAGGTAGCGCGTTGCTCGGCATCTGGCAGCTCCATCCCAACAAGCGATTGTATACGGTCCGTATCCAACTGGAAGGCACGCGCATGGTCAGGCTGAGCGCCGGCAATCACGACCTCTGAGGCAATGCCACCGCACAGATCCAAAATCATCTGGGTTGCCGCCTCAATCCCCACAGGTGTCCATGACGCGTCAATACCACGTTCAAACCGGTAGCGGGCATCGGAATTGATTTTAAGCGCCCGCCCAGTATAGGCCGTGCGCACCGGATCAAAATAAGCACCCTCGAGAAATACATTGACCGTCTCGTCCGTACAGCCTGAATGTACACCGCCCATGATGCCACCCAGACTTTCAACCCCATCGGCATCAGAAATAACCGTCATACCCTCAGCCAAAGTATAGTCTTTGTCATCAAGCGCCGAGAACGCCTCGCCACCTTTGGCCCGATGCACGCGCAAGGCACCACCCGCAACTTTATCCGCGTCGAACACATGCAGGGGCCGGTTGCTGTCATAAGTGAAAAAATTCGTCACATCGACAAGCGCCGAGATCGGCCGCAGCCCAATAGCTTTCAGGCGATCTTGCAGCCATGCGGGGCTGGGGCCATTTTTCACACCTTGGATCACCCGGCCATAAAATACAGGGCATTGATGACGCGTATCATCCTCAATCGTCACCGTCACCGGACAGGCAAACCCGCCAGCGACCGGCGGCACATCTTGTGGCTTGAGCTGGCCCAAACCTCGGGCGGCAAGGTCACGCGCGACACCGCGCACACCCAACGCATCCGGTCGGTTTGGCGTGATGGCAATTTCGATGACAGTATCGACCTTGGCGGGATCATGCGCGGCCAACCAATCGACAAACCGGTCGCCTACCTCCCCCGAAGGCAGCTCAATAATGCCATCATGTTCGTCAGACAGCTCCATTTCACGCTCTGAACACATCATGCCGAAGCTCTCAATCCCACGGATTTTGCCAACCCCTATTGTGGTATCTATCCCCGGCACATAGACGCCGGGTTTGGCAATCACCACAGTGATCCCAGTGCGGGCATTGGGGGCACCACAGATTATCTGACTTTCCCCCTCATCCGTTGCCACCTGACAGACCCGCAGCTTGTCGGCATCGGGATGTTTTTCGGCGCTTAATACTTTGCCAATGGTAAAATCCTTGAGCCGGTCTGCAGGGTTTGAAACCCCTTCCACTTCCAGTCCAAGGTCGGTCAGCGCGTATAGGATGTCATCCAAAGACGCCGTCGTTTCCAGATGATCTTTCAACCAAGCAAGGGTGAATTTCATGATCGTACCTCCAATGGCACCGCTCAGCGGTCTGCCAGATCCTCAACAAATTCAAAATGTTCAAACAGCAGCATCATTTCGGGATCAAAGCCGCCGTTGCGTTCAAAAAACGCCTTATGATCCTTTTGCCAACCGGCAAGGTCTGCATTTTCGCCCTGTGCAAGCGCAGTATCTTCGCTCACATCACAAAAGCGAATTTCTTCTAGACGCACCGTGCGTGTCACCAGCGCAGGAACATCTTCCCAATCGGTGGCGATATCGCAACGGCCCAGTTTTGGCATAGCCTCAGGTTCGGTCTGGTAATTGGCCAAAGCATCGCACGACGCCGTTTTAGCCCCCGCCCGCACCAATGCGTTGAGCCGCTCACACATCGTGGCGCTATCGCCAAACTTAAATGTACCCGCGCCAGGATAGACGTCCTGCAGATCTTCCATGTCTTCAGTCATCTGCTCAGCCCGCTGTGTAAATTAGGCTGGTCAAGACTGGCAAAGCCATAATGGCGCAGCCAGCGCAGATCACTGTCGAAAAACGCCCGCAAATCGGGAATACCGTATTTGAGCATCGCAATGCGGTCGATCCCCATACCAAAGGCGAAACCCTGCCATTCGTCAGGGTCAATTCCACCTGCAGCCAGCACTTTGGGGTGCACCATCCCCGAACCAAGAATTTCAAGCCAGTCGTCACCCTCGCCAACTTTCAACTGCCCTCCCGCCCAAGAACAGCGGATATCGACCTCAGCCGAGGGTTCGGTAAACGGGAAATGCGAGGCGCGAAACCGCAGTTCGACATCGTCCACCTCGAAAAACGCTTTCACAAACTCCTCCAGCACCCATTTTAGATTGGCCATCGAGATGTCTTTATCAACCGCGAGCCCTTCAACTTGATGAAACATTGGCGTGTGGGTCTGATCATAGTCGGCACGGTAGACGCCACCAGGGCAAATGATGCGCAACGGCGCGCCCATTTTTTCCATCGAACGCACCTGCACCGGAGAGGTATGGGTGCGCAAAACATGCGGCGGACGATTATCATCCTCAGCGCGATGCATGTAAAACGTGTCCATCTCGGCGCGTGCCGGATGATGGCCAGGGATATTAAGAGCATCAAAGTTATACCAATCAGTGTCGATCCGTGGGCCCTCGGCAACCCCAAAGCCCATATCCGCGAAAATCGCTGCCACTTCTTCGCTGACCTGACTGATCGGATGGATTGTACCCTGCCGCCGGTCGCGCGCCGGCAAGGTGACGTCAAGCCATTCCGCCTCAAGCCGCTGATTGAGCGCCGCATCCGACAGTGCCGTTTTCTTGGCTGCCAACGCGCTGTTGATCTCATCTTTCAACGCGTTCAATTTAGGCCCGGTGCTCTGCCGTTGTTCTGGGGTCATCTTGCCCAATTCGCGCATTTTCAGGCTAACTTCACCTTTTTTGCCAACTGCTTGCAGGCGCAGGTCCTCCAGCGCCGCCTCGTCGCCTGCCGCTATGATGGCGGTCAGATATTTATCTCTCAGATCATCCATGCGGGATCTCCACTTGCATGGCACCCTGCTATCACATTCGCATTTCTGCGCAACCGTCTAGGCGTTGAGGCAAAACAGTCAGAAAACTGATTTTCGCTTTCGCACCTCTAGTATTTTTCGAGACTCAGTCACTACACCATTCCTCGCCACAATGGTTTTGGGCGGTTCTAATTTCAGTTTTTTTTCAAAAACCACCATCGAATCGTAAAATTGAACTGACGACAGCTCCTCTGCGATAGGGTGAAAGGGAAAGAGTTCATCCTGATCGGTGTACCAGCTGTGCATACGGTCTACCAAATCCTTTGAAAACTCGATAAAGCTTTTCTGGGCCCGATAGCCCCCGCCAAAGCCCGGCCAATAACTGCTGTGGGTGTCCTCGACAATATAGAGGCCCCCGTCAGAAAGCTGCGGCCACAGCGCGTTAAAACTTGCTTTTTGCTGATACATCTTGTGACCACCATCATCAATGATGATATCAAAAGGGCCATGTGTAACAGCAATATTCTGCAAAAAAACATGATCGGACTGATCACCAATTTCAACCGCAATTCCGGGCACCTCAAAAGTTTTGCAGGCTGGATCGATATCGAGAAAGGTCAACCGGCTTGCCGCACCAAAATAATCTTGCCACATCTTTATGGAGCCACCCTTCCAAACGCCAATTTCCAAAAAACTGATGTCTTGAGATCTCCAGGGGGCCAACAACCGGTGATAGACATCAAGATAATGGTCCATCTTGGTCATCAACTTGTCTTCAGTCAAAAGCAGGTAATCGCGAAAATAATTTCCTGAAGTCATGCAATATCCAATAAAAAAAACCGCGCAAACAAATACGCGGCTTTTCTTACAATATTTTGGAACTTTAGGCCAGTGCGGCCTGAGCCTTTACAACAATAGCCGTGAAGGCAGCTGGCTCATGCACCGCGAGATCAGCTAGAACCTTGCGGTCCACTTCGATGCCGGCGAGCGTCAGACCATTAATAAAGCGTGAATACGTCAGCGCCTCATCGTGGGCGCGTACCGCCGCGTTGATCCGCTGAATCCACAAGGCGCGGAAATTGCGCTTCCGGTTATGACGGTCGCGGGTCGCGTATTGATTGGCCTTGTCGACCGCCTGTGCAGCAACCTTGAAGGTGTTCTTGCGACGACCATAATAGCCTTTTGCCGCTGTGGTGATTTTCTTATGACGGGCGTGGGTAACGGTCCCACCTTTAACGCGTGACATTGATCAAATCCTCCTTAGCGCGAGTAGGGCATCATCGACTTGATGATTTTCTCATCAGGTGCCGACAGTGTGGTTGTTCCGCGCGCTGTGCGGATAAACTTGGTGCTGCGTTTGATCATACCGTGGCGCTTACCGGCTTGGCCGGCCAACACACGGCCACTCGCCGTCACTTTGAACCGCTTTTTGCAGCTCGATTTCGTTTTCATTTTGGGCATTTCCGTCTCCTATCAGTCAAAGTCGGTCTTTACACGGCTCGGCATGCCTCTGTGGCCGGACGTGCATACGAGCTGGTTCTATATGCCTGTCAGCCCGAACTGGCAAGCCCAAATCAGACCGCACCGCGTGTCAAACTACTATTCAGAATCTGTATCTGACAACAAACGCTCATCACAGGACGCCACCCGCAGGATATTGGTCGTGCCTTCAACGTTAAATGGCACCCCTGCGGTCACCACAATTTTATCGGAAGCCGTGCCATACCCTTGTTCGCGCGCCACTTTTGCGGCAGCGAAAACAGCCATTTTAAACCGGTGCACTGCTTCAACCAGCACACAGTGCGTGCCCCAGGTCAACGCCAACCGGCGTCCAGTACCAACCAGCGGTGAAAGTGCCAGAATTGGCACCCCCGGACGTTCACGCGCGGTCAAAAGCGCCGTGGTGCCCGATTGGGTGAAGCAACAGATCGCCTTGATATCAGCATTTTCGGCAATCTCGCGCGCGGCTGAGACAATCCCGTCCGGGACCGTGATCCGCTCACGGCGGCGAGACGAATTCATGATCTCAGTATACGTTGGGTCGCCTTCTACTTCGACGGCCACATTGTGCATGGTGGTGACCGCCTCGACCGGGAACGAACCTGCAGCAGACTCGGCCGAGAGCATAATCGCATCGGATCCCTCATAGATGGCAGTTGCGACATCCGACACCTCGGCCCGGGTCGGCATCGGCGAATCTATCATCGATTCAAGCATCTGGGTCGCCACGATAACAGGCTTGGCCGCCGCCCGGCATTTGCGCACCATGCGCTTCTGCATCGGTGGTACGTTTTGCACTGGCAGTTCCACGCCAAGGTCACCACGCGCCACCATAATCCCGTCAGACACTGTCAAAATTTCATCAAAATTTTCTATTGCTGCTGGTTTTTCGATCTTGGAGATCACAGCCGCACGGCCAGCGATCAATGCCTTTGCCTCGGTCACATCGCTGGGACGTTGCACAAACGACAACGCCAACCAGTCAACCCCCAGCTCACAAACAAATTCCAGATCTTTGAGATCTTTTTGCGACAGCGCCGCAAGAGGCAGAACCACATCCGGCACATTCACGCCTTTATGGTTGGAGATAACCCCGCCAGCAATAACCTTGCACTTGGCAAAATCAGCCCCGAATTCTTCGACTAAAAGACGGATTTTCCCATCATTCACCAGCAGATGTGCACCCACTTCAAGCGCCGAGAAAATCTCGCGGTGCGGCAGACAAACCCGATCAACATCACCTTCGCGCGGGTCCAGATCCAACTGGAAAGACGCGCCCTCAATCAGTGTCTCCTGACCGTTTGCAAAAGTGCCAACGCGCAGTTTCGGGCCTTGAAGATCAGCGAGAATGGCAATCGGACTTGCCAGTTCTTTTTCAATTTCACGAATGATACGGTGGCGGTCGCGAATTTCGGCATGGCTGCCATGGCTCATATTCAAGCGAAACACATCTGCACCAGCCTGATGCAAGTCTTTTATCACGTCATAGGTGCTAGAGGCCGGTCCCAATGTCGCAACAATTTTTACTTTTCTCAGATGTCTCATTCCGCTGTCTCCTGCCATTTCGGTTCATGTTATCGCTAACAATTCGTGTGTATCTGCTCTATCGCAGGCCTTTAATCAATCTCTATAATGACTATTTTACAAACCTACTGCCCCAATGGACCGCCCCGTTGATTATACAAAGACACCATCGCGGTCCAGTCTATGACTGCGCAGATGCGACCATACGGCCAAGGCTGCGTTGTTTAAACACGCCCAAATTCGAACACAGGCAAGCCGAATTTGCTGATCCTGCAAGGTCTTAAACATTCAAACACCGATAAGGCAAATAAATGCTTTGAGCGTGTGTCCACGCAACCAACCCACAACATCAAGCCTGTCGACAGATTGTTATGAACTCAGTACGATCTGTTTCTCAGGCGCGGCTTATGTTAAAAAGTAGCAAGACATCAGGAGAGCTCCATGGACAAACAGACAAAAATCGAACTTGAAGCCGCTGCCTTTCGGCAATTGCAAACACATCTTATGCAAAACCGCAAAGACGTACAAAATATTGACTTGATGAACCTGGCAGGCTTCTGCCGCAACTGTTTATCGCGCTGGTATCAAGAAGCCGCTCAAGCGCACGGCATTACCATGTCGAAAGACGCCGCCCGCGAAAGTTTTTACGGCATGAGCATGGCGCAATGGAGAGCACAGCATCAAACCGAGACCTCTCCAACCCAAAAACAGAGATTTGACAAAGCTTTTGCGGAAAACGTTTCCCCCGCCTCAAAACCTTAAAAGACGACCCGGGCTACAACGGCGCGGATACGGGAGAACCAAAGGCCGCAAACTTTGTCAGCTCGCATGTTCAAATTGCGACTTTGCGCGTTTCCTCAAGGTATACTTCGCGCAGGCGGGTCGCCAGCGGCCCGGGCACACCCTGTCCCAAGGAAACCCCATCAATTTCGACAACCGGCATCACAAAGGTACTGGCCGAAGTGATGAACGCCTCGTCAGCCAGTTGGGCTTCGGCGAGCGTAAAGCTGCGTTCCTCAACCTCCATCTGCACCTCTTGGGCAAATCGCAGAACCGCCGCGCGGGTGATACCATGCAGAATTTCTGTACCGAGGTGGCGGGTAATAATTTTGCCGTCTTTGATAATATACGCATTATTACTGGTACCCTCGGTAACAAAGCCATCCTCGATCATCCACGCATCATCTGCACCAGCTTTTTTGGCCATCATCTTACCCATCGATGGATAGAGCAGCTGCACCGTTTTGATATCGCGCCGACCCCAACGGAGGTCGTCAATACTGATCACTTTGATGCCTTTTTTCGCTACCGGGCTATCGGCCAGACCCGGTTTGTTTTGGGTAAACAAAACCAAGGTCGGTGCAGTTTGGTCCGGGTCGGGAAAGGCAAAATCACGATCTTCAGGCGCCCCCCGGGTGATTTGCAAATAGATCAATCCCTCGTTGATGTTGTTGCGGGTCACCAACTCACGGTGAATGCTTAGCAAATCATTCATCGTGACAGGGCTGACCATATCCAATTCGCCCAATGACCGCTCCAGCCGCTTGGCATGGCCGGCAAAGTCAATCAATTTACCATCCAGAACGCTAGTCACCTCGTAAACGCCATCTGCCATAAGAAAACCACGGTCAAAAATTGAAACTTTGGCCTCTGTTTCAGGCAGGTAATCGCCATTCAAATAAACGGTTCTGGTCATCGGGAGGTCTTCCTTTCGATCTGTCATAAATCTGTCTGCTCAAGCTGTCAGCGCAGGAATTAAGCTAACCCCAAAGCGCCGCCTCGGGCGGATAAACTCCACGGCTATCATAGCCCAACACTTGATCGCGGTCTTCTGACAGAAGCAGCGGCGCGTCAAGGTCTGTCACTGCCGCACCCTGCGCCACCAATGTTGCGGGCGCCATTGCCAGAGATGATCCCATCATACAGCCCATCATCACCGCGTAGCCTTCCGCCAAAGCCATCTGGCGCAGCGCCAAAGCTTCAGTCAAACCACCAGTTTTATCAAGCTTGATATTCACCATATCGTATTTTCCACGCAATTGTGGCAGGCTGGCACGGTCGTGACAACTTTCATCGGCACAAACTGGTACCGGCCGCGCCATGCCCAAAAGAGCATCATCGTCACCGGCAGGCACGGGCTGCTCTACCAAGGCGACGCCAAGCCGCAGAAGATGCGGAGCCAGATCAGTATAGACCTCGGCGCTCCAGCCTTCATTGGCGTCGACAATGATCTTGGTGTCGGGCGCACCGGCCCGTACCGCTTGCAAGCGCGGCATATCATCCGCAGTACCAAGTTTTATTTTCAACAGCGGGCGGTGGGCGTGTTTGGCAGCCTCTGCACGCATTTTTTCGGGCGTATCAAGCGACAGCGTGTAAGCAGTCAGTTCCGGACCCGGCACCGAAAGTCCCGCCAGTTGCCAGACCCGCCGACCGGTCTGTTTTGCCTCGAGATCCCACAGCGCGCAGTCAACCGCATTTCGTGCGGCTCCGGCAGGCATTAGATCCTGAAGCGCTTCACGGCCGATCCCATCGGGCAGCGCCGTAATCAATGCGGTCACATTTTCAAGGGTTTCGCCATAGCGCGCATAGGGCACACATTCGCCCCATCCCGTTGCGCCACCGCGTGTCACCCGTACCGTTAACACGTTTATTTCGCTGCGCGACCCACGCGAGATCGTGAAAACCTGCGCCAATTTAAACCGGTCATGCGTTACCGAAATTGTCATATCACTGACCTCTTTATCTTCATCCTTTGTCAGACTGCACTTCTCACAGTCTTTTATATCAGCTCATCTTATCCCATTGCGGCAAGCGCGTCGACCAAACGCTCGGCGCCATGGCGGAACGGATCCACTGCGGGCAGGCCAAGTTCTGACTCTACGGTTGCCAGATAGGTTTTTGCCTCTGCCTCGCTCAGGTGCTGCGTATTGACCGAAATGCCAACCACTTGACAGGCCGGATTGGCAACTTTCGCCAAGCTCAGCGCCAGATCGCGCACCGCAACCATGCTGGGCAATTGATACCCGGGCAAACCGCGCATATGGTCACGGGTGGGCTCATGACACAGCACTAAAGCATCGGGCTGCCCACCATGGATCAGCGCCAGCGTCACACCTGAATACGATACATGAAACAAGCTGCCCTGGCCCTCTATGATATCCCAGTGGTCTGGGTCATTGTCAGGGCTCAGATGTTCAATTGAACCGGCCATGAAATCGGCGATCACCGCATCCAAAGGGACACCGCCACCGGTGATCAAGATCCCGGTCTGACCGGTCGCACGGAAAGTTGATTTCATGCCGCGGGCCCGCATCTCTGCGTCAACCGCCAGGGCCGTATACATCTTGCCCACCGAGCAATCTGTCCCGACAGCGAGCATGCGTTTACCAGTGCGAGGCACACCATTTGCGATAGGATATTCCTCGGTTGGGACCCGCACATCAAACAAGCGACGTCCTTGCGCATTGGCAACGGCGACCAAATCGTGTTCATCCCGCAAAAGGTTGTGCAGACCAGAGGCAATATCAAATCCTGCGTCAAGCGCTGCCACAAGAACCTCTTTCCAAGCCGCAGAAATAACGCCACCACGATTTGCCACACCGATCACCAGCGTTTTGGCGCCAGCCGCTTTGGCCTGATCAAGCGTCATGTCGGCCAAGCCCAAGTCGGCATTGCAGCCCGCCATACGGAACTGCGCGACCGCATTTTCAGGTCGCCAGTCTTTAATACCTTGAGCAACTTTAGCGGCTAATTGATCCGGCGCGTCGCCGAGGAAGAGAAGATAGGGAGTTTTGATCATCGAATCCGGCCTCATAAAATTTCGAAACAAAGCATCGAACATCACAAACGAAATTGATTTGCAAAATCATCGTTATTTTAAAGATTTTGTGAATATAATTCAAACTTTTATAATATTTATAGTAGAAAATTCTATTTATTTGTTTATTGACAGCTAAAACCACCAAAACTGGATGCTGCAAGTGCCAAGACCCCTTGCAGACAGATTAGTAATTTAATAACCATACTACACGTTTACACGTCAAATAATTACCGAAAGAACCCGGCATGTCATTTCGCCTGCAACCCACTCCGCCCGCACGTCCGAACCGATGCCAATTGTTTGGTCCGGGATCTCGGCCGGCTATCTTTGGGAAAATGGCGGCCAGCGCTGCGGATGTCATCAATCTCGACCTTGAGGATTCAGTCGCGCCAAGTGACAAAGACAGTGCACGCAGCAATATAATCACAGCGCTGCAAAATCTAGATTGGGGCAGAAAAACAATATCTGTACGGATCAACAGCCTGGACAGCCCCTATTGGTACCGCGATGTAATCGATCTTTTAGAGCAAAGTGGCGGGCGCCTAGATCAAATCATGATTCCCAAGGTTGGCTGTGCGGCAGATCTATATGCCGTGGATGCATTGGTCACCGCAGTCGAAGCCACCACCAGTCGCAGCAAACCGATTAATTTTGAGGTCATTATTGAATCTGCCGCTGGCATTTCGCATGTTGAAGAGATCGCTGCAAGCAGCCCACGCCTGCAAGCCATGAGCCTTGGCGCCGCAGATTTTGCCGCGTCAATGGGCATGGCGACCACCGGCATCGGTGGTACACAAGAGAACTATTATATTTTACACGATGGCGTAAAACACTGGGCCGACCCATGGCACTGGGCGCAGACGGCCATTGTTGCCGCCTGTAGAAGCCACGGCATCTTGCCAGTAGATGGCCCGTTTGGTGACTTTTCCGACGATGAGGGGTTTCGCGCTCAAGCGCTGCGCTCGGCGACACTCGGGATGGTTGGAAAATGGGCCATTCACCCCAAACAAATCGCGTTGTGCAACGAAGTGTTTACCCCCTCTGAGGCCACCGTTGCAGAAGCCCACGAGATTTTATCAGCAATGGCGACGGCCAAAGCCAATGGAGAGGGCGCAACGGTATACAAAGGGCGACTGGTGGATATTGCGTCGATCAAGCAGGCCGAAGCGATTGTGCGGCAATCAGAAATGATCCGTGGCGCCCAAAATACCAATTGAAATATGCTTTTATACAGAAAACGCGGCGCAAACATCGCGAGGCCCAACGTCTGTTGAGTTGCATCCAACAGCGACTATCGCCATATAGCGAAGAGTAGACTTGGAGATGGCAATGACCAATTACCTCAATTTTGAAAAACCACTGGCCGAAATTGAAGGTAAAGCCGAAGAATTGCGGGCTTTGGCGCGTCAAAATGCGGAAATGGACATCGAGGCCGAGGCCAAGGCTTTGGATGCAAAAGCCGCTGAGCTTCTGAAAACACTTTATAGTGACCTAACGCCTTGGCGAAAATGTCAGGTGGCACGGCATCAGGACCGGCCTCATTGCAAAGATTATATCAGCCGTCTGTTCGACGATTACACTCCGCTGGCCGGCGACCGCAACTTTGCGGACGATCATGCGGTTATGGGCGGGTTGGCGCGGTTTTCCGGAACGCCCGTTATGGTAATTGGCCATGAAAAAGGTGCAGACACCAAATCCCGTATCAGCCGAAACTTTGGAATGGCCCGCCCGGAAGGGTATCGCAAAGCCATCAGACTTATGGATATGGCCGATAAATTCAATCTGCCAGTGATTACGCTTGTCGACACCCCCGGCGCCTATCCTGGAAAAGGCGCGGAAGAGCGGGGCCAATCCGAAGCGATTGCGCGCTCAACTGAAAAATGCCTGCAGATTGGCGTGCCGCTGATCAGCGTCATTATTGGCGAGGGTGGATCGGGCGGCGCAGTGGCCTTTGCCACAGCAAACCGTGTCGCAATGCTGGAACATTCGATCTATTCGGTGATCAGTCCAGAGGGCTGTGCGTCAATTCTGTGGAAGGACGCCGAGAAAACCCGCGAGGCGGCTGAAGCACTGCGCCTCACCGCACAGGATCTGGCCAAGCTTGGTGTCAATGACCAAGTTATAAAAGAACCCCTGGGCGGTGCCCATCGTGACCCCAATATGACCCTTGAGGCGGTGCGCGCAGCGATTGCCGAGATGCTGGCCGAATTGTTGCAAAAAAATCGCAAACAACTCTTGGCCGACCGGCGCAAGAAATACCTGAAGATGGGCATGACTGGGTTGGCGGCATAATCCTGCCACCTAAATCGCCCCCATTATGCGTATATTGATTTAAAACTGCGCTGGACATCTCTGGCCGGACTTACATCCTGACCGGAGAGACCGCCTTTTATTACAAAAGCCGCGTTTCACACGGCAATCAGACCTGTGGTTACTTGCCATACGGACGCATGACGGGCCCATTGCCACCAATTGCTCGATTGACTGCCTAACCGCCAAGTCCAGCACTGCCCCCATAAATCAAAGCAATTTTTCAGCCAAGCAGACAGGAAATTATCGCAAAAAACTTATTCAAGGCGATATAGAATTGGAAGCCGCAACAGATCTGGAAATTAAAATTCATCCAAGTATCGGTGGCAACGCAACCCTTAAAAACAGTGCCTTTTCCGGCGCCACACTGATATGTTATCAGTACCGACACACCAGTGATTGTGCAAATCACAAGTCAGACCGCACACAACCATGTTTGCGGCTGCAGCAAGGCCCAACCCATAGGCTTAAGACCCAATTGCGGCTGCCTCACGGTCTTATTACCGTCGAGGCGCGCGCCAACCGGCGGCCCGTGCCTCGGCTTCACTACAGAACCAACGTTCACCTTTCGAGGGGGTGATCCGTGTTTTAGCATAGGATGCCGTCTGCTGTAGGTGATATATCTTGCCACTGTTTGAAATATTACCCTTGATCGTGCAGCCATCTGGAGGCTGTTGCGCAACAGGTTTGCGTCGGGCAGACCGATACACCCACGGGGGCTGCGCTGGCCCTTGCCAGACACCGACGCCACGCAATTTGGCAAGTTTTTCCTGTTCAACATAAATATCGGAATATTTAGCAAATGCCCAAGCATAGCCTGTTGCGACCATGGCCTCGCCCAGATCCATTCCATCCGCATAGCAGGTGGCCACCACCCGGTTGTACACGTCTTGGGTCACTTTTGCACATTGCACCGGACCGTTTGCAGCCAGTTTTATCATCTGAGCGGTGGCTGCTTTGCCACAGTCCCAAATACCGGCCTTGCCACCACATTTTTGTGCACGCTCTGGCGCATCTATCCCATGGATACGGTAACGCGTGCCATCCACGTCAATGGTATCGCCATCGACGATCCGCGTCTGCGCAAACGCGCTGGTTGCTGACGCGCAGATCAGCAAACACCAAAGAAATCTGACAAGCCCCACCAGTCTTCTACACTCACCACAAAACGTCACCCCACGTAACGCTGAATTCAGGGCCGAGGCCCTGCTCACATCAACATACCACACCTAAGACCCTTGGCACAAACTTTGACTGGCCCTGCTCAAAGGCGTGATGTCAACATCTTTGGTTGCGGCTTTGACAATCTAAAAACACACCTCGCCCGGGTTGCGATTTTGCGCAGGAAACGGGTTGCCCAAACGTCCCCTCAAAAGGCGTAACAAACCGAGCGTTACAATTGGGTACAGCATGAAACACAGTCCAATTTATTAATAATTTTTATAGGCTTTCTGGCCTACAGCCCCGGACCAGAAAATTCATTTACAGCGCTCATGGTGCCATCTTTAGCCTCGGGCGCAATCTGCCAGCCCTTATGGGTACCGTGTGGCCACTTGGTGCATTACAGTTTAAATCGGCGATGGCTGTGGTGCGCTCTTGTTACGTCACCCCAAATTGACCCACGCGCTGCAAACCATCAGCGCGTAGTATATCCTGTGGATCACTTGCGGTCTGCTTGAAGTCGCCCAAATGTCAGACACGCACAACGTCAGAGCAGCATGCTATATGCGCAGGGTTTGATTGTTGCGGATCAACCCCAAAGGATACACGATTACCTGGCTGATGTTCCGCCAGTTTGCAGTCACCAACACCTGCAAACCATGGTTGTGGGTACTGAGTATCAGCCGCGTTTTTACCACAAAAAATTTGATCGACTTCACTATCTGGACCCTGCCAAAGAGGCGCTTTTGCCACCCCCATCGGGTAAAGTTCCTGCATATCTGCTTAGCGTTAAATTTGGGAGCTGGCCTTTGGATGTTAGCACAGCGCCTCACCTGAAACGACATCAACTCGCCAACATCCGTAACCCTTGGGTCACATCAGAGCGCACCGCCAAGCGTAAGCCCGGCTCGTCGCCCGCTTTAAGCGCCGCAAGAATCAACCGGTGGCCTTGCGGCGATTCTCGGCGCTGCAACTTGCCGTATAGCACCTGCATGGTCGGGCCCAATTGCAGCCAGACGGTTTCGGCCATTGCCAGCATTGCCGGGGCCTGTGCCCGCAGATACAAAGTGCGGTGAAACTCAAGATTGGATTTGATGTAGCCCACCACATCATGTCGCACCACGGCTTCGGCCACCAGACCGTTTATCGTCCTCATCCGTTCGATCAGGGCGAGATGCGCGCGCGGCAAAGCCCGGCTGGCCAGTTCAACCTCGATCAGCGCCCGCAGGGCTGCCAACTCTTCGATCCGTTCGTTAGACAATTCAGGCGTTGCCACGCGACCTGATTTGGACACTGTGACTGCGCCCTCTGCCCCCAAGCGCCGTAACGCTTCGCGCGCCGGGGTCATCGACACTTCAAATTCCTGCGCAATGGCCCGCAAGGTCAGTGCCTGTCCGGGATGCAACTGACCATGCATAATCCGAGTGCGCAGACCCCGGTAAACGCGGTCATGCGCAGTTTGGGAAAATTCCGAGGCGCGGGGGTTGGGTTTCATAATTAGTACGAGTGCGCAAATCCGCTGTCGCGGTCAATCACCAAATCGAAAATTGTGCAAACCTGCACCGTTTTCTTTCAGCCAACTCCGCGCAGGCGCATAGTCTCCATAAAGATCGCCTACAAGGGCCCAGAACGCGGGCGCGTGGTTCATTTCGGAAAGATGTGCAACCTCATGGGCAGCAACATACTGCAACACATCCGGCGGCGCCATAATCAACCTCCAAGAATACATCAGCGCGCCCTGTGACGAACACGATCCCCAGCGCGAGCGCGTATCTCTTAGGGTCAGGCGGTTATAGCCCCGCCCCAACCGTGCCGCATAGCCATCCGAGGCCGCCGCCAGCCGGTCGCGCGCCAACGCCCTAAGATATCCACGCATTTTGATACCAAGTTGGTCCACAGATCCTGGCAACTGTATCTGATCATCGGTTAAAACAACTCTGCGACCTGCGGCGGGTTGCACCTGTCGCAACCTGCCCTCAATCGGCACTGACGCCCCGGCCTTCACCGGTTGAATATCAATTTTTTTCCCGATCTGATGGCGCAGCCAATCACGTTTTTGCGCCGCAAAATCCAACCCATCTTGGTCCGCAAGTCCAAGCGGAAGCGTCAATGTTACCCTTCCATCCAGTCCGGAGACTCGTAGACTGATCTGCTTGGCCCGCGCCGAGCGACGCAAGATAATCGGAATATCCGAAAGTCCGGACAGGGTGTGTTGCGCCATTTATGCCTCTTCGTGCAGAATAGGTGTCAAAGGCTTTGACACGCCGCATCACATATGGCAGTTGGCCCAGACCTTAGACAAGGCTAAAGAATTTGAAAGGGATTTTCCATGCCCAAAGATGAATGGGGCGTAAAGCGCGTCTGCCCTACCACCGGCAAGCGCTTTTATGACCTGAACAAAACACCCATTGTCAGCCCCTACACTGGGGAGACAGTAGAATTGAGCCGCAACAAGAGCCGTATGATAGCGGCCGACTCGGAAGATGCGGCATCCGTCAAGGCCAAGAGCTTGGAGGAAACCGAAGAGGACGAAGTGATTCTGGAAGACGATTCAAAAGTAGACGTGGATCTCGGGGATGACGTGCTCGAAGATGATGATGACGATACAGTGTCTCTGGACGATATAACCGACGTCCCATCCGATGACGACGACTGATCTAAGCGCGCTGTAACTACAATTTGCAAAGAGGCGGATTTTTAACTTGATCCCGCCTCTGGCATTGCCTAGACAGCGGGGCGGGGTGTTGATCACCGCAAAACTTGGGGCCTTAGCTCAGCTGGGAGAGCGCTTGCATGGCATGCAAGAGGTCAGGGGTTCGATCCCCCTAGGCTCCACCAAACCCGCCTATTGACCTCTATATCCATATAAATAAGGATTGAAACAGATAGACGCCCTCTTAAACGGGTGTATGGGCAGAGCAGATCCTAGTACCACTGTTACAAAAAGATCAGGCCAGCGAAATCTGCAAGCCTGTGTAACAGTCCCGACAGAACTACGGCCAATCATTGGACGGAAACAGATTTACAAGTCACGCGGTACGTTTGATCCAACTGTTGCCAAGGAAAGGCTTCGTGCAGAAGAAGCTGAAATTTTTAGAGAATTGGATGAAGCAAACCTAGCTGGTCAACCTTTAGCCTTGTCCGCCTTAGAACTAGAAAGGGCCATATGGCCTACCCTTGAATTGCGTGATGGCAGTAACGCTTCATTTCCTGAAGAGTTAATCAGGAAACGTGCCGCAGTGTGGTTTGATCCCGATAAGAGATGGGATGAGTATGATAATCTGGTTCAAAGAGCGGGGGGACATACCTTCGGGTACAAACCTGACGCTGATCAAGGCCAAGCATATCATGATTATCGCAAAAACATAGAACCTCTTTTAAACACGTTTAATCCAGAGCTTTGAAATTCATCCGAAGAACGTTACGCACCCAAAATATCTAGTAAGCCGTTTAAACATACGGCAGAAGAGTATTTTTCTTCTTCCTTCTTGGCATGAGCAGAAATGGGCCATTACGTGAAAAGACTAAAACTGACTATATAACCAAAATAAGTGTCTTCATAGAATGGGCAGGTAACGTCAGCTTGGATGAATTTAACAATTCTCTAGCGACCAAATACATGACTATTCGCGCCAGCAAAGACATTAAGTGTTTTGGGAGGTACCACCTATGCAACTATCAAGGCCTACTTCAATCAAGTCAACCAGGTATTAAAATACGCTTTCAAACATGATTATAGTGATAGGCTGCTCTGGTTCGACCTTGATTTTGGTGGAGTTGGCAGACCGTCAAGAAGATTAATTCTCTTAGTGCCGGAAGTTTGGAAACTGTTTTCACCAAGAGACACTATGATCAACAAAAAGAGCCTTAAAGTGCATTCACTTTTCTGAGAACAGGTAAGGACCGCAAAGTCCAAATAAAGCATCTGATGCCTTGATGGTACACATCAGAAGGGTGAGCAAAGACCCCCTATTAATCGTTCACAGCTTGCGCCGCACGTCTAGTACCATGTGTACACTACCAGTTTGGACAGGGAACTAAGGGAATCTGTAGTTGGGCGAGGGGCAGGTTCTAGCGCGGCTTCTCACTATGGTCAGGTACATTGGGTTGGAAGGCAATTACTTGAAATGAGTAAAAAGGATTATTCATTTCTTGATCAGTTCAAAACTTATTTTGAAAGCAGCGCGCTAGGACATATCAGCAGGATGTTAATCTGGAGGTTAAGTACGACATCATAAATCAGATCAAGCATCTGTGGCTTTGATTTGTGCCAGAAAGCGTTCCATAGCAGACTTACAGACCTTCAAATGAAACAGTTGATTATTGACATGCAGCAACAGCGGCAGCAACTCCAACTCCAGCAACAAGCCCCACCGCTGGCACCACAGCAGCGGCTGATTTGCAATCAGTCTTCTTAGGGTCTGGTTTTTTTTCCTGCGTAGAGGCTACCGGAGCGGATTTTTCTGAAGATAAAAGAAAATAACTGGCTCCACCGCCACAAACGGCCAAGGCGGCTATAACCAATCCGACAATCATTCCATTGCTCATTAGGTGTGGTGCCTTCGTGTTATTGAGATACTTGCATGGCTATGTAGATACACAATCCAATAACGAAAAGTTTACCATAATCCAAGTAAAATTGGGTGCCCTCACCATTTGAATCCGCCCATTTTTCTCTAATACCTTTCATCAAACAACCTAATATTTGTTCAATTCCCTTGGCCGCAACGAGGCCTCCCATACTTAGAAGTAAACACACATGGCATTAAGTCAAAAACCTACTGACCAGTCTCCTGAAGACACCACCTAACCCAATAAAGTGGCCTCGCTTCAGGAAATCGGCAACGTAGAACAGGAAATTTTTGAATAACCTAGTGGCATAGTATTTATTGAGGGCAAATTCAGACTACCAAAGACCTTCATTTCAAATCCAAACAAAAAATCATAATTAGAAACACTGATGGTGGAAAACAGGCAGTACCGACTAATTCAGCACCATAAGGCGTAATTAAGTAAATGTTGATAGATACTGGAATTACCAGTAGCAAAAAATGCGTTTATTAAAATAAGTTTCACTGCAGTCGTTAGAATTCATATGACAGATGATGAACTCGTAAAACTAGTTTGGGAAGTGATGGTGCTTAAACGGCGGTTTGAGGACGACCCATATTCACTATCCGTAACACAGATAGAACTTTTGAAAGACCACGAAAACCGCAGATACATATGGCATTACGTCAGCTAATTTTACCCTTACCAGCGTCAGGTTTCTTTAAAATTTCAAGAAAACAATTTGATAGCTGATGAGCTTACGACTAAGGTCGAAAGAGAAAAGTAAGGCGTTTAAAAAATGGCATTCACTGAAATCATCGCTGGTGTTTTTATGTCAGGCATTATGTTTGCAGTTGGCATCCTAGTTCTGAAATTGATCAAAGACACCAGAAAAACAATGAAAACACAAAATAAATCAGAGGATTAGATATCATAAAAAATAAACGCTACTAGTTTTGTTCTAAAATTTCACCCAAAGCCTTATAAACTGTCACTCTGCAGCAATACATCTTATACCAACCGCCCTAATAGTTGACCTTGATCCAATCTCTTTTGGTGATTGAAGTTATTCGTTCTGGATCGTTGGCGAAGAAGTTCCACGCTTGGNCACATTTTTNGAGGATTNCCTCGTAGGTGTCGAAGACCGAGATAGCGNGTTTGTTTGACCGCAGATAGGCCCAGANGTTTTCCATGGGGTTCAGTTTGGGTGAGTATGGCGGCAGTTTCACGAGCGTAATATTGTCTGGTACTTGCAAGCATTTTGCCCCGTGCCAGCCAGCCCCGTCGACGATGAGCATGGCATGTGCCCCTTGCGCGACAGCTTTTGCGATCTCATTGAGGTGCAGCCCCATTGCCTCCGCG
>JGI20154J14316_10000629_pt1 | contig 31847 bp, 18 predicted proteins | sample COG_04_FD_14316 | JGI IMG/M metagenome (IMG submission 14316)
CGAAAGTATGGCGAGCAAAGCTTTGTGTTTACAGCTTGAATATGTGGACCTTCCTCCTTTGACGTGTTTAGATTGTGACAAAATATCAAGTTTTGGCGGAAAAAATTCTTTTGTCGAGAATATTTTTGTACATAATGATATTTGCATGTGTAATTAAAAGTTAATTTTTATTGTTTAATACATAAAAAAGATTTGGAATAGTTGCCCAACTTATAAAAAAAATAGCAACTAGGATATAGGTGGACAATTGTGTTCTCGCGAGGATGACACGGACCCCCATGTCATTTTGGTGACCAGGTCTGTACGACTTTTGTGGCTGTTTCTTACCCTTGTGAGCAGAATTCCATCATTGGTATTGCAATTGGTTGAAACACTGCGCGCGCACGGAACAAAAAAAAGACAGTATAGTCATGGATGTTTGATTAGAAATGTCTCACTTTGTGACCAAAGTCAAAAAAACTGGCTGTTCTAAATGTCGATTCAGTAAGTTAGGTTGCAGTGGCCCACGATGCAAACGGGTTGTCCCATTGGTAGACAAGGGCAGTGTCAGAAAACGCAAGAATGCCACCCCAACACGTCACAGTCCCACCCAAAGACACGACGAAGTCAGTGATGATTTAGAACAGAAGAGTAACAGTAAAAAGAAAATGAACCCAGTGTTAAGATTTATAGACGACGAAGTCTCCGAATCGTCTGACGAGTCTCAATCTTCCGAGGATTCTCAAAATGACAGCTCGTCCGATTCCAACGAAGACGAATATGATTTGAATGACGGGTTTTTACAAGAGGAAGGGGTTGTGTGGAAACAAGTGGGAGGAGAATGGACCAAAGTCTCCAACGCAAAGGAAACGGAGAATCGATTCGATGACAACACCGATGAAATCTCCTTCGAACACGAGCGACAGAGAACAAAGCAAGCACTGGACGAACTCAGTACCGAACACAAAAAAAACAAGACATTAAAAAGAAAATTACGAGAACAATTAGCGATAGTCCAAAAATTGGAAAAAAGAGTCCGGGTCTGGAGAACACGGTATCAAGAACAGAATTCAAACAAGAAAAAAAAGGTCAAACAACCAAAGAGAAAGGTCAAACAACCAAAGAGATGACAGGCCATAAATATCATATAATGAACCTATGAGAGAATGTTCTTTCAAAAACAAAGTATAAATCACTCCATAATATAATTAAATATGAATGTCAACACTCAGCGTTTTTCTTTGTATGGCTTTTGCATGTTGGTCTCTGCCAGCCTGGTTGCTTTTTTAGCAATGTCAATGGACCATTTTGTAGGATACATTAATCAGATTCTCATTCCATGTCAACACGACTCGGTGTGGGAGAACGGCCGCTGCATTTGTGACAACACAAAGGGCATTTTTAGTGGCGAATATTGCGAATCGTGCCAGTGTGAACACCTGGGTCTTTGTCGCATGAGTGCCGAAGGTGCGGTCGACACCCGTTGGAGTTGTCGTTGCCCAAGTCATCAAAAATGGGTCGGAACTACCTGCAACAAATGTTATGCTTCACACAACACCTCTGACCAATGCAAAGGTCCTTGCATTGCAAATCATTACGGAGAAAATTGCAATACCCATTGTGTCCCTGACAGACCCACTGCCACGGATAGTCAGGTCTGTTCAGAAGTGCGAGCATCCGGTGGAAACTGCAACATTTGTAATGGGCACGGAACCTGCACTGGCGATGGCTTGTGTCAATGTGATGAGGGATATTTCACCTCCAGAACTGGTGAGCAATGCAGTCTGAGTTGTGAATCGTGTCCTTCGGAGCGTGGTGTCTGTACATCGGTCGGTGGACAGTTGCAATGCATTTGCAAAGGCAATTATTTTGGCCCCAATTGCGAACAATCTTGCCAGTCGTCGAACGAACTGGTTTGTTCTGGCCACGGCGTCTGCCAATTCAGTGGTCAACGCGGCTTGGAGTGTGTCTGCAATCCGATGTATATTGGCGACGATTGTTCCGCCAAATGTCCCGGCCGTGATGTCGTGTCCGAACCATGCAATGGTCACGGTGCTTGTGTCTTGGACAGTTCGAACTTGCCGAGATGTCAGTGTGCCACGCCTTGGGACACGTTTGATTGTGGTTGTGTGGACGAATACACGTGCAATGGCCACGGTACTTGTAATCCATTGTATGACGGCACGAACAACGTGTGTACTTGCCTATCGGTGGATGTCGACGAGACAGCCGCGACTGAAGAACGCAGATATGGTGGCCCAAATTGTGAAAGATGTCAAGAACATTGGTGGGGCAGTCGTTGTCATTTATTTTGTGACAGACATGCCTTTTCACAACCGTCCGAGACTGTCGGAAAAAAAGCAGGTTGCAATGGGCATGGTTCGTGTGTGATGAATCGGCGTGGTGATGAGGAGACGATTGAGTGTGAATGTCAGTCCAATTACGAATCCAAAAAGCAATGCTCGGAATGCAAAGAGATGTATTTTCCCAAAGTCTTTCAATTCGACGCCGACAATGTGCAACGACGATTGGCTCTTCCAAACACTGCCAACCATTGTTCGCGACCATGTTCCGGTGAAAATGAATGCCATTCCAAAGGCAAATGCAACCCCGACTACGACACGACGAATCACCTTTGCATTTGTGATGGAAATGGGAAAGATGGTTCGTTGAAGACATTGGACCCGGATGTCGGTTGTTCCGCCTGTCAACCGAATTGGTATCCCAAAGATTTGACGAATCCCAACACCAGATGTACAAATTATTGTGCCGACAGTGGCACTTTAGACACGTCTGAGAAAATCATCCGATTTGGCACCGATTTAGAGCTGCGCAACGACCGATTTGCAAAGGACATTTGCACGGCCGTCGAAGGCGGTTACAAAGTCAATCCAGTTTGCCATGTCTGTTCGGGGAATGGTCAGTGCAATCCGGACGGTGGCTGCAACTGCAATGAAGGCACAACCGGTACTTATTGTGAAATAGACTGTGGCAATGGCAATGAAGCCTGCTCGGGCCATGGTCGGTGTGTCCGTGACGAATTGGAGCTGTGGTTCTTTCCAGATACAAATAATTTCCGATGTGAGTGTTTGCCGTACGACCCTTACACTTCGGAGGCGCGATTGAATTTGGTCAAACAGGGCGTGTCTGTGGAAATGCCTCCGGCGCCAAACTATTATGGCAAGTATTGTGATTATCATTGTCCGACATATAATTCACAAGTTTGTGCTGGAAGAGGTTCGTGTGATACGGAAATCGCTTTGAATCGACAAGGTTCCGTACTGGAATGTACGTCCGATGCGCAGTGCAGAGCCGAGGAGGGGCTTTCCGATGCGTTTTGTGAGGTCTTGTCGACACCCTGGGACTCCATCGTGCCTCGATTCTTTTCTATCGGAGCCGAGTCGTTGGGCTATCAAACCTGCACCTCTAATTCGGGGACCTCCTGTGTGGATACGGTGTACAGTGTGGATTGGGGGGACTACTGTGTGCAAATGTTGAATGGGTGGTATCCGAATCAATTGAATACGGTCAACTGTGCCTTTGATAATGATTATCGTCTAAAAGTGGAAGATTTTTTTATGAATGAATACAAGGAGGGTCATACTTTTTGTGAACATGCATTGAAAGAATTGACGCCCATTGAGACAACCGAGTGTGGTCGTTTCTCCCATCCAAACAAACGCAAGTTTGAGAATGACAATGTTGTCTGTCAGAGTTTCACTCTTCAATCGTCGTGTCAAAAAGAAGCAGTCTGTCTCTATGACCAGACGATTGATTATATCAGCCAAGTCGATGCATCGTGTGCGGCCAGAAATGCTTTGAATTGTAATGGTTATTGCAGATTGGATTCCAATCAAGTCTGCAAGACCAACACATATTGTCGCGCGAAAAATTGTGCCGATGCCATTTCAGAGAAATCGTTGGAGTCCATGTGTTTGGAATATGAAAATGTCTGTCCACTTCTTTTGAAAAATCTGACAAAACAGTGCTCCATGGGATTGAATAATATTACGACTTCCTCCACTGCCTCCGATTTAAATGTGAGCAGTATGACTCTGTTCTTTGTTTGTTCAATGTTTGAAAACAGTCAGTCTCCAACAACCGTTAAGGAGAGTGTGCCGGGAGACATTGACCCGAACGGTCTTTTGACAATAATGGGAAGGACCGTCCCGGTGCAGGAATACAGAAATGCGTTCGTTCAAAGTCGTTCCTCCACCTCGTCGTGCAGTGAGGTCGACTTTAATGCTGGTTCTTTTTGTGACAAACATCGGTCATCGGTGTTGACCGATTCCAACTGGTACCAAAAAGAAACGCCCGGTTGGTTTTTGCCATGGCGATTGAAATGTGGTCCACACACTACTCTGTGGCCGTCGGAAACGTTAGCTCGAACACAAATGACCAGATTGGTGCAAAACGCATCGGTGCAATGCACTGTCAATCATGCCGGTGAGATGGCCGTCACTCCAAAGCAATGGTCGTTGCAATGCTTGGAAGAGGAACAATTACAATTGTATGCCATTGGTACGCGTTCGTTTCCTCTTCCACATGCAAATGCGGGATGCACGCTGAAGGAAAACGTCATGGACGCGAGGTGGGGTCAGACACAATGGTCGCCTCATGAAATCGAAAGCGTGTATCAAGAGACCTGTTTGAAAGCAGCCGAATCAAAGGTTATCCCAGTGGTGCCCCGCGTACCTGATTTTTGTGCAACCGTGAATCCTTGTGGCATGCACGAGTGCACGGTGTGTGCCGGTCTCAATTGTGATTATGTCGAGTGCAAACATCAAACAAAATTGCAACCAGTCTGTACGGACAGTGATGTGACTTGTGGGGGTGAAGGTCGTTGTTTGTCAATCGATACTAATAAAGGTACCTACAAATGTAAGTATGATGCAATGCCGCAATTTAACAATGCCGTCGCTCCAATCGTTCAACTGCATCAACGTTATCGTGAAATTAATTGGTTAAAACACTGCTCCGATGTGACGACGGTTCCTATGCCATTGAAAAGAAAAACGGCGTTGAATCAGAAATGGGCGGGGGGGTCGGAGGTGACTGCACTTGGCTCGGGTCACTATCTTTTCCAAAAGGCAAGCATCGAGAGGAAGGTGGCGGGAACAGTCCAAGTGAATGTGGATGTGGACACCTCGGAGAAGGGCGCGTTGATGAGTGTGAGATGCAATGGAGAGGAGCTCTCCATCATCGAAGCCGTTGGACCGATGCTCCTCTCCGTACCAATTGGCACCTGCACACTGGAGGCGTTTGGTAAGATTGTAGTCACTGCTGTTTTAGTTGACAATGTCGAGACTTTATCACCGGAATTGTTTGAGTTTGAGGAAGAGCTCGTTACCATTTATCCACTCTCATTGAAAGATTACATTGAATTTAACGAGGCCAATACCATCACACTGCACAAAAAGAACTCTTACGACATCAGTGCTGCGGATGATTCGGCCGGTGTTCAATGGGTCTTCGCAAAAGTAGGGAAGCCAGTACTCACCGGAGTTCGGGTGTCGGGATGGCTGTGGCTACCTTCGAACAAGGCGGAAGCTTCAATGAAACTGATGTCGTCCGAAAAAAAGTCGATTGTAGAGATGACCATTTCTACAGATGGTGCGAGTACGACCCTCACTCTCAATAATGGTGGTAGTTGCAGTCTCCCCGTCGCCGACAAATGGAATCGGTGGCATATGGAAAGCAAAATGGTCAATGAAACGATTCTAAAAAATGACACCACCCAACATCATATTGTTTGGCACGTCTCACTTTATTTGAAAGATAGCAGTTCGGGACAAGAATGTCGCGTACAAAATCATGTCAGTCATCTGAGCAATTCACGCCTCGTGCAAGTGCCAAATCGGGTCGCCTCCTCTTTTCACACCTTTACATCCGAGTCCGCCGATGATTGTCATCGACATTGTCTTTCGCACGAGCAATGTTTGCAGTGGTCATGGACGGAAGAAGACCGACATTGTTACATGTACAACAAAAGATGTCATGAAGACCATCAGTGCCGCCATGGGACACATACACTGCATTCTTCTCACAGTCATCCCATTCATTCTTTCGTGTTTGACACGGATTCTTTGGTACCAATCACGTGGGGACATCTGCACCGGGACCAAATCGTGGAGGAGCCACCGCTCACATTTTACGAGTCGTACACCGATATTATCAATGTCACCATTCCCAATTACGACTACCAGGCCTATGTCCCCGACACAAGCACCGTCTGCAATGACCTGGCCACCACTTTCCACAGTATGCCGGGCTACACCACCCACGTCTGCAACGGGCCAGCTTGCAGCAATGCTTATGATGAAAGAAATATGTCAATGTGTGCACAATTTGTGGAAAATCGATACCCAAGTGAAGTGTCGGAGTGCAGTGCTCTGAAAGAATTGAATTGGACGGCGTACTGCCATTACGAAAGTTCGTTTCATGCGACTTATGTGGATGAAAACAGGAATTATTTTCCCATACTTGGTACAACCTCGTCGGATGAGAATATCTCGACCATCTGTCAACAGTCCTCTCAATTCAAACGGACAACGGAACAGGTTTGCAGTGCCACTACAGACAAGTGGTTCAAACAGTGTCTGGGAAGATGGCAGTCCTATGAGGACTATTGTGATGAACCATGTCTCCGATATATCCAAGACGCGCTCTCGTCCGATGGAGCACAAAACAAAAGTATTTGTGAGAAACGCGACGAATATCTACAATTCAATATTTCTGGAAATGTGGAGCAAGACCAACATTGCTCCAAAAAGGTGGAAGATTTAATCATCACCGACTTCTGTCAACTTCAAAACACCTACCACGAGAAAGGTCAATTAGTTCTGCCCTCCTTGAAACCATCCTGCAGTCCAGATTGTACAGCCATGCTGACAGACGAATTGAACCGCACACAATGGAGAAACTGGTGCTACCAATTGTCCAGTGGGACAATTACAGGCACTTGTTCGAGGACATCGTGCCAGTGCGATACTGCCGAAAACATTGGTGTGGCCGGAGAGTTGTGTGAATTGACATGTCCTTCCGGTACCGAGAATGGACAAGAAATCGCGTGTTCGGGTAGAAATGGTCATTGTTTTGCCGCGGATTATAATCAAATCTCCGCCGATACTGTCGAACAGACGTTTCAAAAAGAATTCAGACCCGAAAACAATCAGACACTGCAACAAAGCATCAAAGACAATTACAAACCATTGTGGTTGGCCGGACCCAATCCCAGCGCGACTGGGATTTGCCAGTGTGCTTTGGGGAGTGGGGACAGTTGTTCCATTCCGTGTGATAATTGTAATAATGGTACGTATGGAATTGCAATGGCATCGCAGTATGGGATATGTGACGCTTACTACGGTCTTTGTCGTTCGTTGCCACCATTTATGAGATTGAATGTGAAGAAACAGACGGAGGTGGTGATGTCATTTAATTCAACCCAATTCGACGGTATGCAGTGGTCCAACCCAGGCGATTTTATGTATGAAGAGGATAGGGTCCTGTTGGATTCGGCCATCTTGGATGTCTATGATTACCAAGGGGTTTCTTATGGAATCGAGAGTCTGAATGAAGGTGACATGGGGTTCCAACAACAACAGGTGATTGTGGACATTCTGGATATTTTTCCTCGGTTATGTACACCCAATGGTGTTTGGTTAGAAGCGCCGGGATTTACATGGGAAGGCAGTACTAAATATCTTTCAAACGAGAACAAGATTCAGAACAGTGGACTGAGCATGGTTCAAGGCAATGTGTATGAGATATCCTCCTTTGTAATTGAATCGTGGGGACCATGCACACGAACAGACATGAACGAGGAATGGTTCATTTGTTTTGAAAATGGACGTCTGCATGCCATGACAACAGGAGGCCAAGCAATGGCACTGTTTTCGATGGGTCAAACGGATGCCGTGCCACTGTCAGGCATGTCGTTTGCGAAGGTGTCCGGCAATACTGTCTATGCATTTGGTGGCAGTAGCAGTTATTCGAGTTCTTCAGAAGCATTGTCAAACACACTGTATAAAATCACTTTGCGAAAACGCCGATGGGAAAATCGCTTTGTCGTGTTAGCTCATTGGGAAGTCGTCTCGACTTCTGGGTCAATGCCGGACAAAATGCAAGATGCGGCCATTGTGTACATGTACAATGAATTATATCTGTTGTCCACAGTGGGAACCGAACCATCCGTCTTTGTCTTGGCATTGACGTTGGATGGCTCTGCTGCGGAATGGACGCAATCGGGACCGATTCCAATCCAAGGGAATGTCACAACAATGGCGCCGGACAAGAGTCGCACCAAAGGGAATCGGGTGTATCTGTACATTGATGGTGTCGTTCTGCTTTTTGAAAAGGATTTGGGGTTCATCCCCGCCAATTCACCTCCACCCGAGTCATCCGTTCAGATGCAATCGCCTGGGTTTTTGAGCGAGGCGGAATTGAAGTGCATTTTTGAAATCAAAAACAATTCAAATGGCTACAGATTAGAATTTGGACAAAATACGTTGGTGAGTCATCGGAAGCAACCGCAACAGGTGTTTGTATACTTGGAGGAATGGTTGAATTTAAATATGAAGACATCGCGCACTATCTACAAACAATTTCTGCAATCCATTGAATGGCGAGTCACTGACGAAACAATAGCATCGGATGTCATCCAGGAAATACAACTTCCAAAAGCCATCGACATGGTCGAAAAAATATATATGCATCAAGGAAGATGGGAAATGGCGGCAATGTTGTTTCACACTTCAGAAATGTACAAGAGTCTCTCTCGAAATGACATGCGTCTTCTAAATCCATCCGTTGGAACCAGACCCACGGATTCGTTCCTCGACATTGTCAAAAAAAACGACGCGTCGTTACTGTTAGATACTGCTTCGTTCGTCTCCGCGTTACCCGCCAATAGTGACGGTCAAACCGTCATTAGTGTGAGTGTCGAGGGACCCAACTATTCAAAGGATGTCATCCTCGTGGGACATCGGCGTGAATTCACACAAGCAAACATTCAATATCCATATACGGAGGAGCTTCTATTTCAGAACGGCGTCATTGAAATAGTCGTCACCACCTGGACAGAGAATGCATTCGTATTGGAATTGCGGCGGCAGGGAGAGAGCAGAGCTGAAATCAAATGGGTCGAAACGGAACACATTCAAACGTTTCATCTGGTCATGCATGTGGAAGAATGGATGTACCACAGCGCCGAAAATCAAGACTTTACAGCCGCGGATATAGTACCCGGTTATTCGGACTGGCAAGCCTTGTTCAATCTGTTTGTGTCGGTGCATCCAGAAGCAACTGCGAGAATGAAAACGCAAACAAATCATTTTTTGCAGTATTACGGTTCGCACTGTTCGGCGACATCGGACCAGCAGTGTCCCGGGATGTTGACCAATACACACATGGCGTGCTCTGGACATGGTCGGTGCAATTCGGTCTGCAATTGTGAATGTGAATTGGCACCCTCCGTCTTGCAGAATAATGCCAATGCATATGTAGAACAGTCTCATTGGCAAAACTCGCCGTATCGGGGAGATGGTTGTCAAATCACATGTCCGGGATTTGATGGATATGATATTAACACCATTTGTTCTGGTAACCCTGTGAAATGTGGACGAGATGGTACGTGCGCATGCGACCCGGGCGAAACCGGCGATGCGTGTCAATTTCGTTGTCCTTCTGTGAAAATAGATGGCAAAGATGTGACGTGTTCGGGTAATGGTGGGTGTAGTACCAAATCGATTGAAATGAATTCGACTGTGTTTACAAGGGATGTCTATCAAAATAGGCTCTCTGCTACACATCGCAATAGTTACATCTCGGCTCTTTCGAAATATTACACTCCTTGTCAACACTTGAATTATTATCCAGTCAAAGGCGTGCTGTTAGATGTCGTGCCTTTCAAACATCCGAGTGGGTTGTTTCAAACATTTGTTCATTTTCAACAAGCAACCCTGTTCTGTGACAGTGTCAATGCTAATTATCAACCAGATTTGACCGATTATGAGACACATCTACTACCTCGTCACAAGTGTGTTGGAATTAAGATGATGGGAAGTCAGTATCAACCTATGGAATATCAAATCAATCAGCTCTACTATCAGCCAAGTGATACAAGCAATTTGGTTGAACTGTTTGCTTGTACCTTTTCAGATTGTGAACTGACTCGGCATGTCGACGATAAAAAAACAATGTCGAACGTGGATTTTTATTTAGACCCGCCGAAATTTGAATTTCATGGTCTGTACAAACATGGTTTTTCGTCGGGCACTATGCTTTTATCAGTGAATGCACAAAAAATTTCGTTGGTGGTGGAGTGGGATTTGAAACATCTGAAATTAGAGCTGGTGGAAGAATACACTCGCATCCGACATCCAGTGCTGCAAGTGAGTGGTACTTACCGCAGGTTTGTTCTGTTGGTCGATGGGCAGTCGGTCCGAGTCAAATTGTACAAAATGATGGAATACGACACCAGTGAGTCAGAGAGTTGGTTGACACCGACTTATGGTGAGAAATATAGGATAGCCGATGCCGTTCAAGTGGGGCACTCTTTCAATGTAGTGTCCGATGATACGGGGACAGATACGCCCATACTTCTGATGGGAGAAGCAGAGTACGCGTGTGATATACAAGAAGATTGTTCTGGAATCATCCAGTGGTCGGTGATGACAAGAGGAACGTTCTTTTCTTTGTACACGCTCAAAAATGTCGTGGGGTCGTCCATATTATATCCCATCAGTGAAGAAGTGGCAAAGCAAAATGAATTTACATTCTTGCATAAAATGTCGTTCTTTTATAAAGGTAAAAATGACGCCGAATTGACAGCAACCTGTTCGGTCGTCAAACCTCGGCAAGCAAGCTATCCAATGGTGAACTACACCACTACTTATAATGTGCCTGTCACTGATATCAATTTTACATCGGTGGTTGAACCGCAAACAAAAGCGGTCGAAATTGGAAATGGAATTTGGACAAATTGTTGGGAAAAGCAAGCAGTGGGAATCAATATTCAAGATTGTTATCAAACATGCCGCTCCAAACTGTGGTACGGATTTGCGTGGTCCAATGTCACCAAAGTATGTCTTTGTTATAGAATTGACAAAAACAATGTGAAGTTGAACAAGTATACCGACTCACTTCACTCCACGGATTCAAAGACACTCCATAATCCTTGTGATGCTTCAAATCCAAACACTCCTAAAACGGCATGGATTGACATACAATAAACATCTTTGTTACTGGAACAATGTCAAATAGTAATTAATAAATACATTGTATCTTTCACGACTCCTCACACCAGTATATATGTCATTGCCTGTCGAGACCAGATGCATAGAAAGTACTTTTCATCTCATTCTCGATTAGGATATTCTGAAAAGAACGCCTCTTTCTCTTCCTCGTTGTATTGAGACCGGTCTCTGTGGAGCTCCCGTGCACACTTGTGCAACAAACGACGAGACATGAGACAGGTGTGGGATGTTCTCGATGGACATCCCTTTAGCAACTTGGACATTGTTTTGCAATTTCGTGTATTTAAATCCAATGACATCTTAGTCTATGAACAGATTCTTTATGTACGGTGCTCGACTGCACAGTGAAGGCAGTTATAAAAGCTACGAGAAGAGGATGACAATGAAAAATGTTGAGTGTCCATCTTCTCCAAAAAATTCTCACATTGTACAAATCAAATGTTTAACAGTATATACGTGTAACCATTGGTAACAAATGTCTAAAGACCGAGCCAAATTCAATCAACTGGTTGTGAAGATTGTCGAAGATACAAATCTATTGCTCAATGTTTCCCAAAAAATGTCGTCGGAATGTCAAGGTCACCAAGGAATGAAGGACACATCGGACGATTCATCGGACGATTCAGCGGACGATGATGTTGTCAACTACAACGGGAAAAAGTATCATTATCATCCTCCAGAACTTGAGGAGAGGGTCCAACTATTATGGGATTGGGATGATGGTAATACCCACTGGTCAGTGGGTACAATCATATCTATCGGGGGCACTGCCAAGAAAAAAAAATACACCATTAAGTACGAGAGTGGAGAGGTGCGTGAAGACTATTTAAGAATAAAAGATTTCCCTGCAAAGTGGCGTTTTGTAGACAATTAGAATTGGACCGAATATTTGATTTCACGTCAAAAAAAAGAAAGAAGATGATTTTATTTTACTTGATAATTTTGTTTTCTATATCTTGCTGTTGTTCAGTGTGTACTAATTCTGTATATTTCAGGTTTGAATCTTTGAGACAACAGTCATCTTTTTTTTCCGGACATCCATGAACACGAACAAAGCGAATGCATAAGACGAGCCATGCAAATATCATGACGGCATTTAACCAGACCAGTGTAGTTGTGGAGTGAATGACAGCAACAAATTGAACAGACCACAGGAGAGTCACTATCATTGTTCCCAATACTAACAAAAACATGACGAGTACGACGTGACATCTTTTATACTTGGATGTGAGTCCACTTCTCAAACCGCAGTCAGAAACCCGGGGGTGGGTCTTTGGCACAGGAACTACTTTCTTCACCAGTCACTTTCAGATTGGTGTAGTACCAGTCATTCCCTTCGTATCCACATGGATTTCGTAGTTCACTCCGGACACGGTCAAACCCACGTTCTTTCATCACATTTTGAAACGTGCTTTTGTTAAAACGGTGTTTGTTGTCTAAATTCGCACTGAATTTCTCATAACTGTCCCAGACTTTTGCACACTTTTCATGATATTTGGGACGTGTTTTGCGGGGACGTGTTTTGCAGCCCCATAATTGTTTTGTATTGTCATATACTAAACCAATCTTCTCTTTCCATCTTGAAAAGTGTGTTTTGGCGGGTTCAACATCTATTTTGTCCTTGGACAAACGTTTGGACAATTTTTGGCCATTTCTTGAAAAATCTTCACTGTTCCTACAATTACGGCGGGGACGGGGACAGTCTTCGTCAATGTACGCAATGTCGACAAAACCAACTCCGTTGCCCTGTGGACGTGGGATATATAAAGATTCTGGTGTGTGGCCTAATGCTGCCATGGCAGCCATGAACTGCATCCGTTTCATTGGAACTGTCCCTGTTTTTTCACAATAATTGTTGTATGAGTTGTACCATTTGGGTTTTTAAAGCTTGAGCACTCTACTTCTCTTCCAGCGATGCTTGTCATTTTCACATGTTTCCCTGCCAACGGCCTGCCATCTTTCTTAGGCCAGGATTTGAACCTGTATACCATTTTTGACAGCTCTAATGTAGCATAAAAGTCAAAAGAAAAATCGCCGACCAACAACGTAATGTGTCTATAAGTATGATTTCGCTTCCAATAAACTTGGTCATCTTTAACCAATAAGTCAAATTCGACTCCGTCAATCTCAAACTTAATTATTTCTCCGTTTCCGATAGGTGCCCGCGCTTGAATCGCAGCTCTAATTCCTACTGCTGCCTTCCAGATATTTGTCGGTGCGCTAACTTTGTCTAATATAATAGTGCCATCTGAAAAAAATGCAAAACCGCTGTTTTGTTCAAATGTCCCGTTCCGTTTATCAAAGTATATTGCTGGCCATTGTTCACCGTTATCACTTGGTCCGATTACAATCCAATATTTCTGGAATTTCTTAAATTCCCCGAACACCGGTCGTGTATATAACGGGTAATTTTGTCGAAAATATTTATTCTTTACGGCAAATTTCGTGTTGTTGGAATCTTGAAAAACTGACATTTTTACTTGGTTGTCTCCTTTTATAGTGATGTTGTACGACGCGGATGATGTAGAAGAATTCTGTAAATAAATTTGCAGTTATTCTATCTTTTAATAGTCTATAGATGGTTGTTAGTAAAATTGTACCCCCTATAAGTATTTACTATTTTATAAAGTATAAAACAAAAGGATTTTTTTAATTAATATGAACTGTAAACACTGTAATGTTCCCATGAGCTACTATATTTCAGCCGAACACTCAAAAAGACAAAGCTGTCGAAATTCCATTAGTGGTTATCATCGATTTGAATCATTTGGTTGCTTGGCAATGCTCAAATCTTTCTCTTCTTCCTCGTCCTCCTCTTCTAATTCCAATGTCGTCGTCACTTTACATGTGTCCGGACCGAAACAATCGACCAAGACCCCTGTTTATATTATGTCGATTCAATGGCACGAGGTCCGATTCGAATCTCACCACGGTTGGTCACGCGTCGCTGCTTATCCAATGCTTACCGGTGGGAAGCTTTTGTGGTCAAAGGTCCAGAAATGAAAGTAGTACCACTGATGCCAAGTCCCAAACTCCCCATTTCCAACTACTGTACACCGACGGCCAAGCGAGAAAAGTTCGTCCCCTCTGTAGAATTTCTGACGGCCTGGAAGTCTGTTTTTTTTCTGATTGGGTTGGGTGATGTCGGTCTCGACCAGCGAGGAACTACTTTCTATTCTAAAAAAAAAACAATCTATTCCAAACAAATTCGAAAGTAGAAATCAACAACACAACAAAGAATACAAATATCAAACCCTCCTCACCCAATGTCTTTAAAATCAATCAAAACGTGGCATAACTGTGCTAAACCCGCCTCCACCATGGTTCTAAACACGATGAGCTCGTTCGAATGTAGTTCCTGTGCCAAAAGTTGCACTCCAGAAAAATCTGAGAAAAATGCGATTCTTTGTATGGCAAACGGAACGGTGACGTTTTTTTGCGTTTCATGCTGGGACGAAGAAGACTGGGAATGTCACCATTGTGGCTCGGTTCCAGACGATAGTCATGTGATTGGCTGCGAATTATGTGGACAGTGGTTTCACCAAGACTGCCAGTATCATATTGATTCTGGCGATGGTTTCCATTGCGACGATTGCACGACTTCAAACGTCTCGTCTTTAAAAGAAACCATTTTTGATACAAAGGCCGCGCTTGAATTGTCAACAAAACGTACAAAGGAATTGATGAACAAATGTGATGCATTTGACAAGGCTAAAGTGAGTCGAGTGAATGAATTTGGCCAGAAAATGGCCAATGCAAAGAAAGTTCATTTGTCGGTGACGAATGAATTGAAACAGGAAATCGAAAAAGTGCGCAGTTCTCATGGTGAACTGCGCACTTCCAAGAATTTGTACAAAAATGAAATGAAACAATGTCTGAAAGAAAAGCAGAAATTAATCGGTGAGAAAAGAAAATTGAGCAGTGAGATTCAATTTTTGAGCGAGGACATTCGTCAAAAGATAGTCGAGAATGATTCCTTGAAGTCCCGGGCAAAGAGTCAACAAACACAGACCCATGATTATTTACGCATGGTTGAAACAATGAACCAGTTTGTGAAGCGCCAGAAAATGGAGTGGTCCTATTCACCACCAGTCCGTTTGCACCCAAACGATGAAAAATTATGGAAGGCATATCAATGCAAAGTTCGAAAGGTGAATGGACAAGATGTCTTTGGTGCGGATAAAATAGCTCGTTCCAATAGCATTGAACCACTTCTTGTACATTCGCTCAAAGAAATGTTACAAATCGCCTCCAAAATACACGCCAATAAAAATTAAGAATGTTCGGGCAACATCCGAATGTTCGGGCAACATCACGCCGGTTCCTTTTTTTCCGTTTCACACTTCAAGCACCATTCCAACCAAAAATCGATGTAACACATATCCTAAAAATATTGTCTTTGTTCACATTCTTTAATCATATTTGTATCTAAATGTATTCTTCATTCCAACAAAGACCAAAAAAATGAGCACCCCCTGTGAAATGAGCACCCCCGGCGATTTGATAATTTTCAAGATAGCAGACTCGGAATTTTACGGCGAGGTAGTTGGAATAGCAGAGGATGGCAAGGTGGAGGTCTCTCGCTTAAAAAAAACCACCAAACAAGATGGCCGCATCTGGGAATTTGTGGAAGACGACCAATGGTCTGCAATTGACAACAAATTCATTACCAAGCATGTCCCTATCCCGCCTGGTTCGAATGGCAACATTGTTGCAAAGGCTTGGAAATCGATAGGCTTTCTCCCGGGCGGCGATGGCATGACTTTTTGTCGCGTTGAAGACGAGGATGGCACCACTATGCCGGTCATCGAATATGAAATCGATTCCGAAGACGAAGATGGCGCACCATCCTCCAATCCATCCATGCACGGTTACGAGTCCGATGATTTTGTCGTCCCCGACGACGAAGGGGAAGTCTTTGAATTTGCGGACACTTCTGTTTTAGAGGGAGAGGAGGCGGAATGGGTTGAAGAAACTCACCGAGCTGTCCGTGAATTTGAGAACTGGTCTCCAACCGACAAACAGGGCCAGAGCATTAAGAACTACATTGACCAATTGGATAGAAAAGCTTCGATTCAAACCGACAATCAACGATGTGCAAAAGGAAAGGCATCGCTTTCAACGTCGAAGCCCCCACTCCAACGCAAACGCCGAAGAGATGAGTAAAATCGTATCTAAGTTCTTTGTTACGATAGTCGAGAATGAAGAATGTATTTTGAATAATGAATAATGATTGATTATCGATATTTTTCTACAGTTCTACTTCTCAATTGACTGGTTGGACTTGGACGACATTCCATGAAATCGATAAAAAAGAAGAGCACCGACGTCCACAGCAAATGATTCGACACGCTGCATTGTTTTTGGAGAGCATTCAACCATAAAAACTTCTCATTTCAGCATAACCCATCGGACTGCCATCGAGTGGACTGACAAACATTTGTTTCACCGCCTCCTTCTCCCCCTTTTCTGCCCAAATCTTCATTATTGTACGGTTGTGGTCCTCCATTTCCTCCTCCCCCGACTCGCTCACACCGACGACCATGGCCTCGACTCCCTCTCTGTGTTGAACTCTTGTCGTTTTTTCACCCGACATGTCACCCGACACCGTTGCTGTCTGTTGGACCGTTGCTGTCTGTGGAACCGGTGAGATTGTGGTACACGGATTCATTTTCCAGTAGTAGTCTTTGCACTCTCAACTCTTCAATACACATGGGCCGCGCATATGTTGTGAAGAACACCCGACATATACAGCTCATAAGTGACGAACCCATTTCATCCGAGACTTGAACAACACATTCTCGTCGAGATGCGTTTTCGCAAAGCTCCCCCCAAAAAGAATTTCGTTGTCAGCATCGTCGATGACAACACCCTTCACGTCAAGACAAATAAGATGGCAAACACCGATTTAAATTTTATCAAAAAACAATGCGGCATCACCGACAAGCGCAAATCGTTCACTCTCCCCAAGAACTGTTTCCAAACACTCGCATGCTTTGAGAACAAATACACTTTCGAGCACATTCCCAGTCACGTCCAACGACTTTCTCAGAAAAGCCACCCCCCCACCTTTGACCACACTTCAATCCCCTCCAAACTCTGGGACTCTCTCTTTCCATATCAAAAGACCGGTGTCGAATGGGCAATCAACAACTACGGTGCCCGATGTCTCCTGGCCGACGACATGGGACTGGGCAAGACTCGACAAGCCCTTGCTTTCATTGGTCATTATCTCCCCATGACCACACTTGTCGTCTGCCCCTCCTACTTACGTTTTCACTGGCAACATGCTTTAAAGGAATGGTTGGACTGCGACTCCCAATTGGTCAAAAGAGGCAAAGAAAGCCTGACCGACGACATTTGCATCGTCTCCTACGACATGCTCCACGCACTGAACATCGACCCGGGCCTTTTCGAAATGATTATCTGCGACGAATCTCACTATGTCAAATCTCGCAAAACGAAAAGAACGAAAGCCCTGACTCCATTGGTTCGCTCCGCCCAAAAGGTCTTGTTAATGACCGGGACCCCTGCTCTCAGCCGACCAATCGAACTCTTTTCACAACTGTTCATGTTGCGTCCCATTTACATCAAAAATTACAGCTCCTATGCCAAGCGCTACTGCAATGGCAAAAGCACACCATTTGGCTACGATGACCGTGGTTCTTCCAATGGACCCGAACTGAATTGGGTTTTAAAGCGAGGATTCATGGTGCGTCGTTTGAAAAGAGACGTACTGACACAACTTCCACCAAAGAGTCGCCACACCGTGTGGTTGGAGCTGACACAACGCGAATTGGTGGACGTCAATGCCGATTTTAAAATTTGGCGTGAATTAAACAAAACTATTTATACGTTGCCTTCTGGTTCGGAAGAGCAGCGATTATTAATTTTTGAAAGGAAAAAAATCATTTCTCAACTGTTTCGAAAAACTGCCATTGCTAAATGCCAAGCCATCACCAAATGGGTCATGGGTGCTCTCTCCGAAGGCCGTTCGTTCATCTTTTTTGGTTATCACCGGGTTGTGTTGGATGCGGTGCAAGAAGCAGTGTCCAACGCGGATATCCCTTTTATGCGCATCGATGGTTCGACCCCTTCGCACGTTCGGCAACAAAATGTGGAGAATTTCCAAAAGGATTCGACCATGCGTATCGCCATCCTCTCGTTGATGGCGGCGGGCACCGGTGTCACACTGACTCGGGTCTCGGAGTGTGTGTTTGGTGAATTGTACTGGGTGCCCGGTGTGATGATTCAAGCCGAGGACCGTGTGCATCGCATCTCTCAAGAAAGTAGAGTGGACATCAAATACCTGTTAGGAACGGACACCATCGACACATATGTGCATCCGTCACTTTGCAAAAAATTATCAACTTTGGATGGCGTGGTTGATGCAAGGCAGGACCGCACTTTCAAAGGAGTGACGACGACTCATGTTCATGCAAAAGAGGAATCGATGATGGATATCTTATCACGGATGTTGTAATTGGTGGTGGACTAGAATAGACTTCACACTTATGATAAGAATAATTTAGCAAGAACTTTGTATTTAAGTATGTATTCTATATTGAAAGACATCCTTGCCACATGCTTGGGAATATGTATTTATTTTGTGCGACTTTGTTCGCTCTCATTGTCCCGGCTCGCGGACAGACCTGGCAAATTTCCAGCCAGTGCGAGGAGGGACAAGCATACGTTGGCAACGATTGTCAAAATTGCACATTTGGGAAATATTCCACGAATCACATCCGTTCGACATGCGAAGAGTGCACGGCTGGTCAATACAACGATGTCGAAGGTGCCAATGGTTGCAAACCGTGCAGGCTTGGATATTACAGTTCGGACGGTGCGGAAACATGCACCTCGTGTCGGGTTGGTCAGTTCCAATCGTCCGAATCGTCCTCGTCATGCTTGCAATGTTTGCCAGGTCAATATACACCAGAAATGAACTCGGTCTCTTGCAAATCATGTCCAAGGGGGTACTCTCAAATGTCGAAGGGTTCCGATGCATGTGTCCCGTGTCCAGAAGGGCAGATGCAGCTGTCACTCGGTTCGACCTCTTGCAACGAATGTAGAATTGGGAATTTTTGGACCATCTCCACGCCTGGTGTGGCATGCCAATCGTGTCCACATGGGTATTATCAGCAAGAGAAAGGGCGTTCGAACTGTTTGAGATGTCCGTCTGGTTATTCCACCGACGATGAGCAGAGCAGTCACTGCCGCAAATGTCCACAGACGTCGGAAGAGGGGCGCAAATGTAGTGGGTGGGGTGTTGAAGTGGATGCATCGATTTGGAATGAATGTTCCATTGGTAATTATTCAAACGGGGACGTTTGTTTGGAATGTCCGAGTGGCTTTCGCTCCGCACGGCTTCAATCATCCCACGGCTACGACTCTTGTGTTCAGTGTCGTGATGGTACGGGTCCATCCGTGTCTTCGGATGGGGTGGAGGTGACATCGGTGTGTGAACGATGTTCGCCAGGAATGTTTGGAACAAATGGTCAATGTGTCCTGTGTGCCGCGGGAAAATACGGGCTCCATTACAACACTACTGCCTGTATTGACTGTCAAAGTGGCCTTTACAAAAACAGTTCTGGTCTCCGCGGTTGTTCGTCGTGTCCTGCCGGATGGGCCAATGATGCAAGCAATGGCTCCGTGGCGTGTACAGAATGTCAGGTCGGTCAAATGTCTCATGTGCGACAGTCCGTGTGTGCAAGTGATTGTCCCAGTTCCTATTCATATGCGAACGCGACGACTCCTACAAGGTGTGAGACTTGTGACTCGGGTCAATACTACTCATTGGGTGTCTGTGTACCGTGTTCTCCGGGACGTTTCAAAAGAGAGACACCGACATGCCAAGCGTGTCCACAAGGCTACGTCAATAATTCGGACAACAGTGGCTGCACTTTTTGTGAGACTGGAAAGGTGCCCCAAAGACAAGCGTTGTGTGTGGGCTGCCCGGTCGGGTTTTACACACCAAAAGACTATGTGGAAGCGGCCACGTCCGGATGTCAGATGTGTGTACCCGGTCAATCTCAATCTCAAACCAATCAGTTATTTTGTAATTACTGTAGCATTGGTCAGTATCAGAACGATTACAAATCTACATCGTGCAAAGAGTGTGCCAGTGGCACTTTTGCCAACTCGGAAGCGACTGTTAATTGCGAGACCTGTCCCGCTGGTACTTTCAGTGGAAAGGGTACTTCTTCCTGTGAACAATGTAGCTTCGGTCAAGCCACCGTCATACTCGGCCAAGCCTGTCAAGCATGTCCACTAGGGATGGAGGAGGTCCAGGGTCTCTGCACATCCTGCCAACCTGGGAAAGCACGGGGCAGTGCCAGCCCGAGCCTCCAATGTAGCTGGTGTCCGACCGGGCGTTATCAAGACGATTCGGGTCAGGAAATATGCAAGAGTTGCCCCTCGTCCACTGGGATGGGTAGTAGCAACTGTTGCACAACAACTGAATGTGCCTCATGCGATAGAGGTACTTTTTTTTCGAATTTTTCAGAGAGTTGTTCGCTCTGTCCAATTGGTCGGTATGGTGAGGGAGGTTCAAATAGTTGTGAGAAATGCTCGGAAGGTCAGTCGAGTACTGAAAGCAGAATCGAGTGCGTGCCGTGTCCGTCTGGGTCGGTGGTATTGGACAACGCCTGTGAAACCTGTCCAATGGGATATTTGGAGCAGAGTCATATCTGCCAAGCTTGTCCAAAAGGATATTATCAAAATCAAAACGGTGCTACCAATTGCATCCAGTGCTCCACATTTGCAACAACCACGTCAATTGCTACAATTGGAGAGTCGGGGTGTCAAGAATGTGATTCACAATATGTCATTCTCGTCCAAGGCCATTGTAACATCTGTCCAAATGGACACTACTACGATGCCACCGATGGGACGCATCTCTTGGACAACTGCAAGGCGTGTCCATCCGGATGGGAAACGTCGTCGACCAAAACATGTCGAAAATGTGCCAAGAACCATTACAGCGAATCGGCCGGACACTGCAAAGTGTGTCCCATTGGATTTTCAACAGAGAGCATTGGCGCCTCCGTCTGCTCTCATTGCCAAGGGTCGGATTGCAGCGGCTCGTGTCCGAGCGGCCACCACAAAGATGACGGCACCTCGTGCAAGAGATGCCCGGCCGGTTACATCTCATTGGGTGGATATCAAAAGCAATGTTCAATGTGTTCCATTGGTCGATACCAAATCGACGGTGGACAAGGCAAATGCCTGGATTGTCCAGCGGGGAGATACTCGCAAAAGGGTGCCAATGAACAGTGTCTCTCGTGTCCGGTCGGACAATACCAATGGGCGCCACTACAGGGAGCGTGTTTAGACTGTGCTCTTGGGCAGTATGTCTCGATTCGGGGTCAGACGGAGTGCCTCACTTGCAGTCTGGGCCGATATACAAATACTGTCCGCACAAACCGTTCCGAATTTTGCAAGGACTGTCCAAAGGGATGGATGGGAATGGACGACGGCACTTGCGAACCGTGTCCGGAGGGCACCTGGCAAAATGAGACCGGGCGTCATGTCTGTAAGAGTTGCAACACATCCGGACTGCCTTTGTCGCCACCACAATCCATCTCTTCGGACCAATGTTTTGATGGTACGGATTTGGTGTCGTACGTCTTCGATATGGACGATGACAGTAAGGAAGCACAGACGTATGTGTCGGGGTGTGAAATACGCCCAAACATGGTGTTGTATTGTCCCAGTTGTACTTGCAACGACGATGCTAGAAATGGATACTGGGATGGGCCTACTTGCGACGAGTGCCGACGTGGCTTTGCAGGGGGTCGAGTGGGAAAGTGTCTGATAAAATGCCCCGGTTATGACGGCATGCACGATTCAACCATGTGTGGTGGTCTGGGCAAGTGCTGGTATGGGAAGTATGGCTCGGGCGAATGTTTGTGCGGTGGCAAGAATGTGTTGGATGCATCGAGTCAAAATATAGTCGTAGATGTCAAGACATGTCCAGCTGGGCGGACATGTCCGGGGTATGGTTCGGGCATCGTCAAAGAAACACAATACAAGCCCTTTTATTATTTGCTCGAATATCGCCAATATTCCGTGTTCGTGTTGCAACTCAATCAATACACACCGAAGCGTGGCCACATGTGGTTTCAAAGATATTCTCCACAAAATATTTATGAAAATGTCTGTTCGTCATGCACTGAAAGATATGATTCGACCGAGTACACACGGACTGGGTATTTCAATTCCAAAAAGGAATACGAACTGTTTGACGTCGAGTTGCAAGTGAAAAATGGGTTCCATGGTGAAAATTGTCAACACGAATGTGCCGCGTGTCTCAATAATGGTCGTTGTTTGAACACGCCACATCCATTCTATTACAGTTATGAATATGTCTCCGTTCGGCCGCGGCGATACAATCCTGTCTTTATCCCAACAACTCAATGTGTCTGCTCTGCAAGTCTCTTCGATGCCGATGCAATGTGTTGTCCATACGGGTTTGAACCATATGTCTATTATGGCAAGCGTGATGTGGTGCCCTATTTTGAATACAGTGCGTTGCCTTTCATTACAGAAGTCAATGACGAGGTTCGGGACTATTGGTTGGACGATGATTTGTGGCTGCAAAACAAGTACCCTCAATACGAAGAACCGGACGATGGTAACATGCAGGTCTCCAATATCAATCAACGATATCAGAGGGATGGTCCGGTGGGTATCGTTGCAGTCGATTACAAGAAAGAAGGGCCCTATAATAAACACCCCTTTTACGGTACAGAAAAAGAATTGTGTCGGGCATGCCCGGGGCTTTTTGGCAAGGGAGTCGTGTCGCGTTCGACTGCAATCACTACAGAAAAGGAAGCGGAACAATACTGGTGGGACAGTTCCGCCGCGGGAAGGAAATGCAATAACTTGGGTGTCTGTGACTTCTATGGTCAGAAAAATGAGAAAAATGTCTTGTTTATGGGTGAACACATCCAAACAGCATCCGGTGTGAAATATCGGATTCATCACACCTTTTCTACCTGCAACAAACAACCATACCAAATCCAGAACAATTTCACAATCGAAGAATGCATCTCCAATGCTAGTTCCGCCGGTGTGAAATCATTTGCACATTCGTCCTTTTACGTCTTTAGTGATACAAATAGAGCGGAGTTGACGGAAGCGGTGGCATCCACTACAAAACCAGAAGAGTCGGGTCAACAAAAGGGTTCGTATGGTTATGTGGAGAAGGAGAACAAATACTATCCTCTCACAGCTCGAGATGGGGAGACCTGGCCCACGCCAGACTCCAACGGGGACATGATATATCATCCGTGGTCGGAAGGGGAGTGCGTTCTATTCGACACGTTCTGTGAGGAAACAGAGATTGTCATCAACGCGCGTTTTAACTTGTACCGGTTGGATAAGACGGGACAGGGCAGTGACCGGTTACCGACATCCACATTTAATAGCCTGGACACTTGTTTCACATATGACGATGGAACGTTCAAGACTAAAATTGGTCTTTTTGTGACACAGACGTACAAGAACGGGCAAGACCCATTTCTTGGTGAAGCGTGTCCAAAGGGTCATTTCTGTACACAAACTGGAACGGGAGGTGAGATAGTGGGATTCAAGGAGGCGTGTCCTCCTGGCTATTTCCAACCATCTTTTGGAATCACTCGTGCTAATGCAACTGTGCAATGCAGTGTAGAAGGGGAAAACAGTGAGAGTTGTCAAGAGAATAGTGGTACAAAGAATCCCACTGATTATGTGGACAACTCGTGTCAAAGATGTCAAAGAAATGAATACGCGCCAGAGGGAGCCTCCGTCTGCCATGCCTGTCCAGCCGGACGTATTAAAAAATTATCTGGCAATGTCCCATTATCTGATTTCGTCATGCACAACATACCAATGGATAGAAGCAGCGGTCAACCATGGTATTACATCTCAGATGAAACTGGTCTTGAAAACTCGGACTGTGCACTTGTTCCAAATGGAATTATTCATGTTCCCGGTGCAGACAAATATATGTCACATGAGATTCCGGAATTCATTTCGGCAGTCTCGTGCCCATTTGGATATTCGTCGAGACCCGGGACTTATGTGATTCAAGGACATGCGCAGCTGACGTCGGCATTGAGCTCGAACTCGTCCGTCATTCAAGCACCATTTGGTTCGTTCGATTCGCAATTTGGGAGTCAGCTGCAGAAGGAGTTAGTTCAGGAATATTGTTTTCAGTGTCCCGGTAGCTCAATGACGGGACCAGCGACGATGTCATGTACGACGTGCTTTGGAGACCAGTTGAATTCCGCAATGAAACAGGTGGTACGAACGTTGACGGAAAAGGCATTTATCCAGTTACACAATTTTGGAATCCCCCGGAGTCAGTCAAATGAAGATTCGACTGTTTCGTTAGTCCAAATATCAAATTGTACGGAGTACAAAACCCAAATTGAGGAGGAGGCATGTGGGGAGGGGTGGGCGAATCCAGACCAATTATGTAGCGGGGCGTGCCAAATTGGAAAGAAACTTCGGCGTTTACCAGACTCATATGAAAAGGAGAAGCTTGGGGTCTGGTACAAGTGGAAGACAAATACAATCTATATTAACGACTGCAAACAATTGGTACCGAATCAAGAATCATGTCGGTGGGGATTGGAAGGGAACGCTTGTCAAAAATATAGTGCATCTAGTAATGATGACATTTCTTGCACATTGGGCCAGGATATTCGGGATGTGCAAGACTTGTTTAAAAATATTCAAATTGAAGCAATGGTGGCGGGTGGGAAATATAATATGACCGAGGAGAATTCGATTGAAGTCATGACTAGCAAAGAGACCACCATTGCCGATTCAATCTTATATTGTAACATTGCATTGCCAAAGTGGGCATTTATTAAAATGGATGCAGAAGGGAAGCGTTTCCAATGCTTGCTTGATAGCAACGATTTGCTTGATAGCAACGATTTGCTTGATAGCAACGATGAACAAATATGGAACCCATCAGTAGGGGATTACAGTCGTGGTGTGTTCAAAGTTGACAGCAAAGTGGGTTGGATAACAGAATATCCACTGTGCAACACATGTGTAGCGGGGGAATACCGAGACGCGCTCTCCAGAAAATGCATTCAATGCCCGGCAGGCTTTCAGTCATTGGTACCGTCAACAAAGGATGAGGTTGGCTACTGTCAAGAATGTGCATTTGGTACATTTGCTTTGATAAAAACGCTTGTCTGCAGTGACTGTTCTCCAGGACAGTATCAGAATCAACCACGGCAAGCCGCCTGCTTAGATTGTCCCAAGGGATATTATACAGATACGGCAATTCGTTGCGAAGAATGTGGCTACTCTAAGTTTAATGACATGGAGGGAATGGATGGGGTAGAAGATTGCAAGCAATGCCCCGATGGCAAGTACGGGGGTGGGAAGGCTGCAGATTCGTCAAGCGATTGCAAAGTATGTCCGGTAGGAACGGTTCCAAATCGTGTCCTAGAACCTCACCGCTGTGAGACATGCGGTGAGGGAAAGTATTCAACCATGCTTTCATGCGATTTATGTGCCAAGGGCCAACACCAAACAAAACAAGGCCAGGCGTCCTGTGATAAGTGTCAAAGAAGTAAGTATCAAAAAGAGAAAGGGAAACACTCTTGCGAAGTATGTCCAGACGGGTGGATGAGTCAAATAACAGCCGGCGTCCATGCAGATGCTCATAAATGCGTTAAATGTAAAGTAGGACATGCATGCGTTAAAGAAGGGGGGGGTCTACCCTGTCAAGCGGGCTATGCTCATAACGGGGTGAGTGCAGGACCATGTCAAGAATGCAAAAAAGGGCAGTATTCTGACGATACGGAGCAGAGTGGGTGTAAGAGTTGTTCTGATGGTTTGTATACTGACCTCCAAAGGTCACAAGATTGTAAGATATGTCCTACAGGATTCGCTACCAATATGAAACCGGCCGGACCATGCATACGTTGTCCCCACGGATATAAATTTACATATCCACTACAAGCACAAAATTACGGCAAGTGCGTGATATGTCCACAGGGGTGGGAGGGACTTCCTCCTAGTTGGAATACAGGGTCTGATTGTAAGAAATGTCCAAAACAGGAATATTCGGACCAGACAGGGAAACTGGACTGTAAATGGTGTCCAAAAGGATACGACACAAGAGACCAAACCGGACAAAAACTCTGTACAAAATGTCGGGAAGGCAAATACAGGGAGACGTCGGAGGACCCCGATTGGTGGTCATGCCCTTCGGGCTGGTATGCAAATACACAAGGGTCTACCGGATGCAAAAAATGTCCATTTAACACAAAAAGCGGCAGAGGTTCGGACAAGTGCAAGACTATTATCCTTTGGAATGATAAAACTCCTAAGTACTACCCCTAATCCTGAAGACCGAGCAAGTCAATCGACGGGTTGTAGACTATAAATATGATTCAAAGAGAAACAAACTTTCGTTTTTTACTTTCTACATATCCCTGTCTCTCTTGTTCTTGCTGTATCCACAACGAGACTCTGTTGTCTTTCACATCTGCCTCTCTAAATTCCTCCCATTGGTAAGTCTCGCGTTGCCGCCCCGTCCAGACACACCGACCCTCAACAAGCACGAGCTCTATCATTCGCGGCTTTCCTCCTCTCACCATATACATGACGCCACACGCATTGCAGAGTGACGAGGTACCACATGGTCCCGGCCTCCATGCACTTGAAATGTGCGTACCACAACGAGTGCATGGTAATTTCTGCCTGGACATGGTCCTCTTTTTTTTCGAACCCGACTCGGAGTTGTAGTACGCCTGAACGATTTTCCCAACGATTGTGTCTAATTGCATAATGAGGTGAGATTGAGATGTGAGATTTAGAATGAGTCCTGTCTAAAGAATAGAATATGTTCAACTTATTAATCTGGACTCGTCTTTTCAATTACAGTCCGATTCTCTTCTCCGACAAGGCACGAATTTTAGATAGATTTGTCTTGAGAGATTGATTGATTTGTGCAAATCGACTCTCGGTGCCAGACATTTCGACCATAAATGCGCATCTCATCTCATACTCTCGATTTAACTGAGTCGTTTTTTCAATCTCGCGACGTATTTGAATAATATTTGTTTGTAGTTTTTGTAATTCAAGCAAAGCGGACGCGGTTTGTGGTGTGCGACGTTTTTTGGATTTGGTTAAGGAGTGCAAGCCACGTGACGCGGATGTCTTATTTGCTTGTTCCTTACTGCGCACTTCAAATTTGGGAGTACGAATCGATTTGGAATATTGCAAGACCCCATCCACGGCAGGCGTTGCTACAATAGTAAACGCTGGCCATTGTTGTTTAGATACTTTACGGAAGGCCCGGCTCAGATTCCAATTTTTTTTCTTGAACAGCACTGTCATGTCGTCGGGCAGACTGCTACCTTTTATCCATAATTGATGAGTACCACACGGGTTGCGATGGTGCACTTCGCTATGGCTAGCCTTGTAACTGTCCAAGCAAAACACGGGCGCGCTTACTCCACACGAGTTTCGCATGACCATGTCATGATTGTCATAATCCATTTCCAAGTAAATGCTCAACAAAATAGTCTCAAAATGACTCAACTCCGAAGGAACAACGATGCCGGGAGGTTTGCCAAGAACAGTACCGTCACGAAAGTTACAGTGACCATGCGCATTCAATTTAAAATCGCGCAGTTGCAATGTCACTGACAACTCATTTCGAAAATCGAACGAATCGATGGGAGTCATTGTATGACTTTTAACATTATCAAAAAGTCCCATCAGCAGGTCGCTACACTCCGTATCCGAATCAGAATCGCATTCGATGTCGTTTGAGACATTCGAATGGTGATTTAATTGCATATTGGGGTCAAACGGGGCGGGGTCGGACGACATTCAGTGTGGTCTTTGTTGCAGAATGTTGTGATTTGTGATTTAGAATATGTTTAGAATATATTTATTTTTTTAGAATAGAATGTGTGTTTTCAATTTTGTTCGTGCATTTGTGTGCTTATAGGAGGAGCATCGCCTTTGCTTTGGTGAATTCATCTTTGGTGAGGTGTCCTTCTCTGTGGAGCAGGGTTAGGCTGTTGAGTTGGTCAACTATGCTACCGCCGAACATTTTGGGACTGGGTGGGTTGAAATCTTTCTTTATCCGAAGGACTCTTTCGCGGGCGTGGATGTGGAAGATGCGCGGAACGCCTTTTTTTTGAGACCATTCTTCAATGCTTTCTGTGTTGGCGGTACCGACTACAAACGAGGCACGTCGGTCAGACATTTCAACATCGACATGTTGAATTGTCTTTGGGTCAATTGCATAGGCGAGGCGAAAGTCATTGCACCGGACCGATGCTTGGGTAAATCGAAACTGTTGCTCCGTGCTCTCTCGTGTCAATAGGAAGATGGGATGTGAGACGAGTGGGTCGCCGTGAACAAATCCAGCAACTTCAAAGGTGGCACCTCTTTCCAAGAGATGTGGATGGTGCACATCAAAGATTCCTTGCGATGTGACTGCTTTTTGAACCGGCGATTTCTTCGACCACTGCAATTTGATGGTGACGATTGCAGCGACATTGAGACGGACGAGTTCTGTGAAAAGGTCCATCATTCGAACCACATGCAGAATCTGTTTGGGACCGATGCCATTGGGATGAGGGTCGACATTGACAAAGGCATGCAGCAATGGTTCTTTTGGAAATGGTGGCAAAGTGATTGATGCCATTCTTTGTGTTTGGATGTCTCGACACAGAGCAGGCATTATATAGTACTGTTACTTTCCATTGCTTCCCATTGCTTTTCATTGCTTTTCATTGTTGTTTCAATGGACTTGATATTTTCCACCTATTCAGAGAGTATATTATTTAGTCCTTTCTTGTCACGATTAGATTAGCATCGAATGCCTTTCAAATGGCAAATCAATGCTTCGGCCGTCGGTAAATTGATGGGACATTTCGGAAGGGAGCGTCAGGTTCGGGCCATTGCAGAGACCTGGCATTTGAATTTGAAACGGATGCCGCGATTTGGTGTGATTCCATCACAGATGCCGGCCAAACCGACCGTGGAGCAAATGGTTCGGGAGGAAATCAAGTCGAATGCGAGACTGAGCTCCATTGTCAATGCCGGTGTGAACAGAACGATTGAACAGGCCGATGCGGTTCAACGGATGAAGAGAAGTGCGGATGAAATGGTGGGGATGGCTCGTCAAGAGGCTTCGGCCGCCGCCGTGCAAGTCAAAAAGGCAAAGTCTTGCCAAGTGCTGAAGAATTACAGTAAAATTCAATCCGGTGTGTCTCAGACCAGAGTCGGTGGGTATTTCTTGGTCAATTCCAAGACGTACCATAAAGTGTCAAGGAAATGCGCACAGTTGTCCACAATGGAAGAAGCTGGGGAGGATGGGTGGAAAAAAAAGGAAGAGGTGTGCAAAGAGATTGCAGTCGCACAAAAAGTGGCGGTCGTGGCTGCCCGACAGGTCCAAAAAAGCTCATGTGTGGCAAAACATATTCAAAAAACAGCTGTCAAAGAAATGAATACAACCAGAGGAATTCGGAATGAAGCCACAGACCTGGAACTGGTGCAAAAAAGGTATCCCAATGTGGTGGCAGGGAATACTCAGGCCAAATTTTGGTCGGTGAGTGGTCGACCATACAAAGCTTTTGTCATTGGGAGAATTGATGGTATTGATGTGGTGAATGGGGTCATTTATGAGTTGAAACATCGTCAGTCCAGGTTGTTTCGACAGTTGAGGGGATATGAACAGGTGCAATGTCTCTTGTACATGAAAATGTTCCAGGTCCCGCGTCTGACATTGGTGGAGACATATAAAGGGGAACAGTTGTATTATCATCTGAAAATGACGGAGGGTCGGATGAGTTATACCGATGTCGATGGTGTGGAGAAAGAAGGATTGGGGTGGAAAGAGATTCAAGAGGGACTCGAAATAATTGTAGAAAAGTTGAATCGAGCCGAAATCGATGAAAAGTATAGAAATCAACTCATGGCAGCTCTTTTTTAAATTGAATAAATTGAATAAATAGAATAAATGGATTCATTTGTATGTGTGTGGTGAGGCAAGGTCAAGTCTATCCCGGTGTCCTCTCTGCGTGCGGAATCACTCGTGTATGATTTTGGAATGCTCTTCATTGACACACGATTTGCACTCGACATTGTATCGAATATTTTTTTTCGTTTTTAAAATGGTGCGCGCACCCAAACAGTCGCGACAAACGCCTTGACTCATGGCAATCATGGCTTTGGCACAGTCCATTGTGTGGGGACTTGGAATGGTGGCCAAACAGGGATTCCTCTTTCCATTTTCTAATAAAGCACACTGTTGCTGTTGAATGACGATTTGCTGTTTCAAACTCTCTTTGTGCAATTTGCGCACATTCATTTCTAATTCGCGCACATTCATTTCTAAAACCGAATTGCGTTTTTGTAATTGGGATGTGTGGCAATTGTGAGCTTTTTGTTGTTGAATCATCCTTTTTGTCATCTCTCTGCGGTTTCGTGCACATTCAGAGGCTTGATTACGCGTAAATCGCATCTCTCTTCGAAGTGCTCGTACATTGCGCTTGGAAATTTTGGTCATGTTTGATGAATAGTATTCTCTTTTGTTTTAGAATTGTTTTAGAATAAATTGGGGGGAGAAGTCCCCGCACGTCATCTGTCCCCTACATTCGATTCGAATCTAATTCATTGAACAAATATATACTTTTCGCACTCGGATGGATAAGAACTACGACTGGCCAGACATGTTCCAGATGTTCATTCGAATGGACGCACTGTCATTCGAGCACCGTGAAAGAGACGTGGTATATAGCGTAACAGTGTAGTGGGGTCCCAATCGGATTTGCACGTGTTGTTGGCATCGAGTTGTCTCATATGGGCGTTGTGGGAGTTGTAATACTCGACTGCTGCCTTTTTTGTTGTAAATCTTTTTTGCATATATCCGACGTGTACAAATTTCCCAATGTAGTGTCGGTCTTCCATTTCTTGACTTACATCACGTCGTTCACCATCTTTCCAAAATTGTTTCCATGTTTCGTCGTCAAATCTTTGTACTTCCAGCATCCAAGTTGTCATGTCTCGCGTGTGACACATAATCCATCCTTTTATATTCAAATAAAGAAATGTGGTTCATATTAGACGTCTCTTCATCAAAAGTCATCGGTGGATTGGCAACGACTACTGAAGCGATAACTACCACTAACGTTTCAAACAACAGAATTAGATGTTTTATCGCAAGGTAAATGTCAGAGCATTTTCTGTAGGTTTCCACTTTGCATCAAACAACTGTTGAAGTCTGGAACGAGTACACGTTGACCACAATGCATCATGTTTGTCATCTGTAAATGTGATAGAAAGCGTTTTCTCTGTTTTTTCACATTTGGCCACCCGCCATCCGTGATACAAATATATTTTGTGTACATTTCCATGTGCCAAGGCCAATGCCATTAAGAAAACTTGGTGTTTGAAACGACCAATGTGGAACAGTTCGTTGCTTTCTTGTGCAACTGACATATCGATATAATTTGGCAACCAATAATCTTGTTTGTCTCTACCGTAGATATACCACAAGTGTGAACTACTAGCAAGTCCCATGATGAGTGAAAGAAGTGTTCTTAAATAAGTATTTTTGATGAGCGGGGGGGGGGCTTT
>JGI20154J14316_10000634_pt1 | contig 31664 bp, 20 predicted proteins | sample COG_04_FD_14316 | JGI IMG/M metagenome (IMG submission 14316)
CCTCTCGAAGTTCGCTTTCCCCCTGCCTCGCAACGGTCAGAACGACCGGAGAGGCGGGCTTGTTTTTGAACGAGGTGAAGTAGGGTACTCCGGTCGGCAACCTGCCAAAGTGATCAACGGGCACACCGTCGATTGCACACAGGACGTCGCTTTGTTGCAGCCCCTTCTCGTGCACGCCCACTTTCGAGACCATTGCCCCGGACACCCCCTTTGGGTACACCATCTTGATGGACGGCGTGATCATTGTAGGCGTGACTTCAAAGTACGAATCAAACACAATCAACTCCGGGATCCCTTTCACCGGGATCCCTTTCACTCGGGCGGGACCCGGACCCCGTGGACCCCCTGGACCCTCCAGGACCTTTTGGACCAGATGGGGATTGTGTTCGACCAGGTGCAGGACGTTGGAAATCTTGTGGTAGTTGGCTTCTTGGAGAAACTGATCAAGGGGCACGTCGCAGTGTTTGTCCCAGACCTCCTGCACTTGGTCGGGATGCAGGGAGGTGTTGTAGCAGATGCGGAGTTTGTGTTCCAGGTGCGGCGCGAGATTAAACACGTTGAACATCGGAGAGGGGTCGGATTTGATGTACGTCAACAACGATTTGCACGTGTTCCACGTTTTGGCAATCGTCACCACCGACCCCGGGTTCATGATGGCGGTGTTGATGCCCAAGAGTTTGCCGTCCGCGAGCATCGCACCGCCGGAGTTCCCCGGGTTGCACAGACCCGTGTTTTCGTACACCATGTTGCCTCCAATCACGTTGAACGACGCCACCGTGCCACAAGTGAGTGTTTGGCAGTCCGTGCCCATCGGGTACCCCACCAAATCCACTCGGGTGCCCACGACGTCGGTAATGGGCGACCCCGCCACCATGAAATCGGAATGAGGTTGATCGCCGATCAACTCGTGCGGAATTGGAATGAGCAGCAGTGCGAGGTCGTTGGTGGGGTTGATTTTGTAGACACCGGCGGAGAAGGGTGTGAGGTCGTTGCAAAAGTTGCACATGACCACGGATTGCGACCCTACCACGTGGTGGTTGGTGATCGCCACCCAGCAGTCCGAATTCGGGTGGTACTGTTTGTAGTCGTTGGTGAATTCTTGAGAGATCACCGCCGAACCGGCTTCCAGTCCGGCGACGGAGGGACCAAACGGGGTTTGAGTCGCCGAAGTATTCATCACACGGATAACATATTTGTGGGTCATTATTTTTTAGAAGAACATAAACTCTATTTATACCTCTTTTTTTTCTACTTTTTTTATGATAAATAATATATTTCTACATGTTGGACAAGTTGGTACACCGTATTTACATTTAGTTGCCCATTTTTGCAAACATTTTAAATGTGACCAGTGTTGACACCTTTCACATGTAATGTTTTCAGCAGTGTGTTCCAAACAAATTGGACACAGCGTATTGTACATTTTTTTTTTTCAATCGTTTTAGGAAAACATCGCCATATTACACATCTCTAACAGTTAGGGAAACAGTTCAGGCTGTCCGTGTTGTCCTCGGGCGGTGTCTCCAACAATACCGGTTCAAAAAACAGTTTCTGCCAGCAAATTTCAGTGGTTTCTCCTCTGCACACTGCTTGTTGTGTTTGTACCCCAAGTCCATCTACACAAATTCTTTGACCCCACCCGTTGTTCCAGTCAACCTGCAACGTGTTGAAATACGCCATCCCGTCTATAATAATACACCCTGCAAAATAATTACTATCGGACATTTCATCTGCATAAGTATATGATGTAATTAGTTTGCATTCATTTATTCCCGCTGCATGAGCGTTACTCCCGCTGCTATGTGAGTAATAAGTTTCACACGATGTCACCCCTTGTGCCATCAAATCAATATTGATGTATGTTGGAGAAACTGGTGTAGCCGGTTGATAGTTACAAGCAAATTGTTTTTCAGATTGTGATTGGTATCCTTTGAACTCAATACCATTATTGCCAGCAAGGGTGTTAGTATTCACACTCCCCCATGCACATTCGGCACCTGGTGACCACGTATCCACATAATGCAGGTTCCTTTCGTTTACATTATCCCAATTGTTGGTACCAGATCCACCTGGTACGTACCATCCGGAAAAACTAGTACCATCAGGGTAGGAAAAACTAGTACCATCTAAACTGCTACCACACAATTGTTGACATTTTTGACAATTTTCTCGTGTGTCCCCGGTTGGATAACTTGGAAAACAAGTACTGCAATTATCAAGGGATATTGGATTTTGCAAGTTAATCGTATGCCGACAGTATGATTCTTTGACACATTGACTGCCACAGTTTTTGTTAAATTCACAAATGACTTGGTTGTGGCTCCAAAGTGGGTTTGGATAGCGATTGCAATGTCCCGAAGAGCCACCCTCACAGTTTAAAGACCCACAATTATCATTTTTATCACCTACCCAATAAATGGAGCCGTCTGGACACGTGCACTCGCCACCCGAACTCCCACTAGTCGTTGCATCGGCAGTAAACTTATTTCTTTCCCCCAAGGACACAGTACACACACAACCCATTGAATTTGGATCGTTACACTTAAGTGGATTACGTCCTTGGTATTGGGATAAATAGGGTGGTCTCCAAAATCCCTTACCATCAACGTCAACACTACACCCAGTCACTCCGTTGTTATACTTATCCCCAGTTACCTCAGTCACTCCGTAATTATCATAAAACATTTCAAACCCACTATTTTTCAAAGCAATTTCGCATTTATCTTTGTCACTTGGGTAATTGCCTGTACCGCACGCCTTATCCCTTGTCTCGCCTGTTTTTGACATTGATACAATAATATCGGCAGCATTATTGACGATAGGAAAACAAGAACTAGTACCAGCAATACTAGTTTTGCCATCTGGACATGCTGTGCAGTGTTGTTCCGTCCTTGTTCTATATTTCCCTGGTGGACATTCCGTGCAGGTGGTGGCTCCAGGTAATCCATCTGTTACCACCACATATTTATCCACTTCAAACCCTTGTGGACAAACTAAACATTGATAATCATCATTGGCATACCGCAAAACATAAATATGACCCAGTTGTGTTGGAAAATAAGAGTGAGGGTGAGGGGCGGTTCCTTTGGCGCTAAAAATGCTTGTTTCATCTGTTGGAAACCCAGTAGCTCGTGTTGTAGCTGGAACATCCTTTATTTTATATTCACCGTCTTCAGAATAACAATTCTCACATGAAGGTCCAAATTTATATTTTTCACCAGTGGGAAACCCATCAAATGTATATTCCCAGTTAAACATTTGACCATTGTAATGCAAAGCATACGCATAATAAGTATTTAGGTTCCACTTCCATGCCCACCCAGGAGTTGATAACCAACTGTCTGGAAAATATGGACTTCCCATATCATCATTCCCCCAAAATGTATCGACACCAAATGGTATAATATTCGGGCGCGTTGGATATGTTTGTCTAACGCCCGTTGGAGATATTTGCAACCCATAACCATTCCATATGTGGTCATCAACTTCCTCAGCAGCTTGATCAGCAGATTTAAAATATGTTGTCACATACTTGCCAGGTCCACAAACTTCACACTGAGAGCCATCATCCGTGCTGTCTAATGGGACCGCTCTTTTACAGACCCAATCTTCAGATACCCATGCGCCGTCCCGGAGAGGGCAATCTCCACCTCTCCGGGGCGCAGCATGAATTCCACCACATGTGTAACACGGCTGCGACGCTTGCCCATTGTCATAAGCTATAGTAACGCCAGTTGCTGTCTGACATTCTTCACCACTAGTAACACTCTGCCATCCGTATTCACAACCATTCGTAAAAGTTTTGTATTGTACATCCAAAACTCTGCAAAGACATCTTGGATGATATGTGTTGGACAATATGTCTTGGCTACCACACGTCCTTTGATAGCCATGTTTGAGATTAAAAACTGGGTTTACTTTCCCATCAGTATCGACCAGAAAAGAACACCCACTTGGTTTTGCATCGGTACTAACTGTTTCAAACGGTTTTACAATACCAATGTTAATTTCACCAGTATTAACTGTTTCCACCAATGTTAACGGATTTGAGCTCGAGTCGGAGGGGGAAAGTATTAACTGTTTGAACTTAAAGTAATTCTCCAGCGCACTTCGGCATTCTTCTGCACTGCTTATTTGTGTATCCGAACTGCATCTACTGTATCCCCCACTATAATGCGGTTCTATATATTTTTCAGAATGAACACATGCTGTACAATCGTCACCGGCTACTGCGGAATATGTACCATAATCACATGTAAAACAGACTGTTTTAGAATATGTAGATGTACTATACCGCCAATTCCAATTGATTGAAGATAAATTATAACTTGACTTCCCAATACCACACGGTGTGCACGATTCTTGACCAGTAGTTGTAGCGATTGTATTTTTAATACAATCTTTACACTCTGTTGGTAAATCATCTGTACCCCTGTATTTACCAATTGGACAGGACTTGCACTCGGGTGCTCCAGTTGAATCACTGTATTTACCTGCACTGCATGCGGAACATCCTCCTTTATCAGCATTGGTGAGGAATCCTTGTGGACATGTTTTGCACTCAGTGGGTAAATCATCCATACTCCTGTATTTACCGGTACCACACTCAATACATGTGGTAGTTCCGTACTTACCCGGTGGGCACGTGCAATGGTAATCTCCACACCCTCCATCCGAAGAACATGTAAAATCTTGCATAAACATATTATTGTAACAAATAATCGGTCCAGTGTTTACACTGTTGTCAAAGGGCACCGAATTGAAATACAGCTTAACACCATACAAATAACAATTTTGAGGAGGTATCCGCTTAGTTTGTAAAGGGTCTTCGAGGCTAACCTCTGCACCGTCTGTGATACCCAGAGCCTGAGCAGCCGCCTTACAAACTTCTGGAGTTGTTATTGGTTGGTACCCACGAGATTCGCAAGTTCCATTGGTAAAACGAATGTATTTGTGTGTGGTTGGAGTAACACTTGGATCTATCTTACAACTGCAAAATGTGTTATTCCAAGGATGAGTACAATCACATTCCCCGTTATTAAATTTCCCGTTTACACATTCCTTAAATTCAGGTTGTGTTTCTGTGGCAATGTAATCCCATACCTGTGTCACAGGTGTTACACCATCCGCAATATAAAATGTTTCAGGAAATATAGGAAGAGTAGTATCATAGTCAATGCAGGGGGGCGATTTGCAACCTATATTATTGATCTGGATATCATCCCCCCACGCCTCGGGCTGTGTAGTTCCGGGGGGTGCTATTTCTGTCCCTCCACCCCCCCAGCAACCCACATTATGATTAGCATCGTTGGCTGCGTAACCAGCATTCCAACCAGCATTCCAACGACGATCAGCATAGACTCCTAAAGTGTGTGTCAAACCATCCCTAAGAAAGAATAGGGGTTGAGTACAACACCGGTTGTATATTCCAGGTTGACCACGACCAGCCGTATTGTCTGTGTAAAACGGATTAAAATATCCAGACCGCCCTCCGTAAGCAAATTGATAATTGGGTGGACACATATCCGAAGGTATTTTACCCAGTTCAGAATTGTCCCATGAATTAAAATAGCAACATGTTTTGTCGGGATGTACGGATACAGCATTGCATGTGGGCTCGTCTATACAATTTTGTTTGCACAGGTCTGGGTTAAGAACAAGTTCCTTCTGACATCCATCGGTACCAAAATTTGAAGCTAATACACGGGTTGCACCCGGACGTGCATGTTTGATTTCAATAAAATTATTAGGAACAGGAACTTTTGCAACGCACAGTTCTGCATATTCTTTAGTTCTATCTAACATTAATTCCCATGTGGTGAATACCATTGAATCTGTGATGTAAGCTGGCAATTCCCGCGTGGCAAGCACCCCCGTACTTTTCAACCCATTCGGACAACAGTTTTGCTGCCCGTCCAGTCTGGTCTCTGTGCAATTACATTGAACCCCTGCGACTGTGCCGCCAAACAAACATGTTGGTGTGGGTTGATCACATTTAAAACCAGAATAACCCTTCTTGCAGGAACATGTTTCGTCTTTGTCTTGACCGTTTTGAATGTATTCGGACTTGCACATGCACTTGTTTTGTATGGAACAACCTGAGTTTGAACTTGGGTTATAATAAACCTTATTACCATTCATGGAACAACCTTGTGGAGTGCTTTGTGGAGTGCTGGCAGAATATTCAAATGTGGAATCAATATTCTGTATGTACGCAACTGCGTCCTTACACTCCTCCAGTGTCATGGCAATTGTACATTCACCCGTTTGGATGGTGTTGTAAAATACATCTTGGTTACCATCTACGTACAAATCACAATATTCGTAACCCTTCTCATCGCCAGGGTCGTCGCCGCAGACACATGTGGGAGCTTTGAAAGAGGTACCTTCACCTCTGGTGGAACCCCACATACAAGTCCCAATGCCGCCGCACGCCGTTTTTAAATCAGTACCGTCAAACCCCGGACAGGAATCCTTGCAGTGTGTACCACCGTACCCGGGCATGCAGGTGCGGCAGTCCGATCCACCCCAAAACCCGTTGTACCTGGTGGGCGGGCATGCACACATGGCACACTGCAGCGTGTCTTTGCTCATCACGTCGCACGTCTGTTTCACTTCCTCTTCTTTAGGACATACCGGTGCATTTGCGTCGTTTTCTTCGTCGTTGTATCGGGTGATGTCTATCTGGGGACGGATCTTGTACTGGTTGGTGATCATCGTTGACTCGCAGTTGGGTCCAACCCTTGGAAACTCGTCATGGACCAATGTAACACCAGAACCGACAATGCGTACAGGGTACTTCTTGTCTTTTTCTAGCATTGTGGATGGCGTGATTTTTAGGGCTGTAAAATTAGTGCCGTCGGCGTCCATGTATTCAGTGCTCGTGCTTTCTACGTTCTCGTAAAACTGCAGCTCTGACACTGTGTGCCCGTTGATGGTGACCGTGTTCAAATGCTGCTCCGTGTCGGTACATTCTTGGATCCAGTTAGTCAACCGAGCTGCAATGCCGGACGTGGCTTTGAACGTATTGGGTTGGCACACCCCGTGCCCACTGCACTGCACCTTCAATTTTTTAGTATTGGGACAGTCCAATTGGCAGTTTTCTCCGGTGTACCCTATTTCGCACGTGCATTTGGCGTCCGCCGTGCACTGCCCGTGACCGGAACAGATCCCGGTCATGTCCGCTTCAAAGGCGTCGTACCCCGGGCACATCAACTCGCACCCGTCCCCTCTCCACCCGGTGCGTTCCTCCATTTTCAACGAATCCTGTCCGGTGAACGAAATCAAAGGTTTTCCGGCTTCGTTCTTAATGATCTGCCTGGTGTTTTGAGTGTACTTGACCATGGTTCTGGCAACTTCGCACGTGCAAGCCCCGGAACGAGCACAGGTCCCGTGCCCGCTGCAAGGGGTGCCGTACTCGGTAATGCTGGGACACTCCTCCTGGCACAACAGACCCATGTAGGCACTGGTGTCTTGGCGCTCGCTCAGTAGCAGACTGTCCACCAAACACTGTTCGTACGTGTAGTACCCGGTGTACTTGTCGATACCCTCCGCTGCACAGGTCCCCCCGGTACCACACACGGCGTCGATGCAAATCGTATTGTAGTCGCACGTCTCGCCCAACTTGGCGTACGTGGGGTTGGAACACATAAACCCGGACTTGGACGTGATCCAGACGTCGTACATGGCTTCCCAGTTCTCCTCCGTAATTGGTTCGTTGTTGTACTTGGCGTGGTTGATCAGGTAGGGTTGAGGACCCTGCATGAAATTTGTTCCCTTGTGTCTGCCAAAGTATTTCGTTTGACGTATCTTCACGGTTCTGCCGGTGATCGATGTTCTGGATTTGTAAAAGTAGGCGTTGTTGGGCGGTTTGCACATGCAGATGCCACCCTGGCACTGGCTGATCCCCAAGTGAACAGTGCCGGTAGGCATCCCCATGACGTTGCCAATGTTGGCAGAACCCCAGGACACGTGGGTGTCGTTGAACGAGCAGATAGCGTCACCAGTGTCCGCGGTGTCCAGAAGGGTCACTGCCGGATGGTAGTCCAAGTACCCACGACACTCCTCTTTGGACTTCACCAGAGCGCGGATGTCGTTGCCGATGTTTGAACCCCGCACAATGTGAGTGTTGTTGTAAGAACAGCCTTCGCCAGAACCCGTGATTCTGTCCGCGGGGTGGTAATCCAGGACCGTACCACACGTGCCCGTAAGTGTACCTGTTCGCTGTGCAAGATTATCGCCACCCCACACGTGTACACCATTTATCTTGCTGCACCACGTGTCCGAGACGGTGTCCCTGATGTCCAGGATGTCGTTGGCGGGAGTCACGGTGACGTCAACATCCATCGGTGATCCAAAAGTAATGCTCGTAATGCTCGTAATGCTAGTGGCGAAATCGTCAGAGGACTCGATCTCCAGTGGGTCTGTATTGGAAACGACACCCACTAATTTTCCTTGGCGTGCAACGTCACCCACATTGACAGCGGTGCCTGCGGTGCCAGTGGTGTCAAATATAAACACCTTAAGACCGGTGTCGACCGGTGCCACGTCCACCTCAATTGTCAGTTTGGCTTCGGTGTAATTGACAATGTGCAATTCATCCACACTACCGTTCAGGGGGTCTAAAATATTTTCGCTCGACCCCACAATATACATCGATTCAAATTTGACCAAGTGTACTGGGGACGCGGTGCATCTGACTGTTGTTATTTCCCCCATCACCGCAAGACCGTTCGTCCAACTCTGCTCGGATTCAAATAAAATGTTGGTACCTTCTGTTGTTACGGTCGCATTTATGGTCGCTTCTGATGACCCCTGCATGATGACACCGACTACAGGTACGCTTGCCATTGCATTGACGACGTGCGTCGGAATGCATGTGACCAACACGGTGACAGCCGGTTGGAAAAAGTTGCACGGTCCTGTTGTAAAGTCACCGACTACCGTGAGTGTATCTCCCGCGCCGTCCCACACCTTCCCCTTCTGGTTCACCTGGTGCAGTTCTGCTTGGTATTCAGTGACCAGTGGGTCACTAATGGTGATTTTTGTCAAATTCGTGCAAGCGCCATTCCAATCGTCTGTGGTGAAGATCTGAAACACCGTGCCAGTTTTGTTGTAGATCAATCCGGTTGAGTTCTCCTGTGTCAGAAGCATGCCGATGTTTTCAGTGCGTTCGTCGCACGGGACGCACGGGACGTCGCAAATTTTTCCGTCTGTGGTTGCGGTCAGTATCTCTGTTTGTAAAATGCTAGAGTACCACGAGTACGAATTGTCAACAATGGTTCCATTGACCACGTTGTCCAAGACTACAATGGACTCTCCTAATTTGTCACCCATCTTGGTCACGCCCGTAACCCTCGTCGCCTCCAGGTGGGTCACGTCAGTCAAGGTAAACATTTCCCCTGTCCAAACAGTCACACTGCTCACATCTGTGAGATTTTCGGAGTAAATGCGGTTGCCGTACGAAGTGACTGGACCGTTGACCCACGCAGACTCGACAGGACTATCCAACTCCAGAATGTACCCGGCAAGTGGGTCGGATTCCACATTCAACGTTACCTCAATGTTTCCCGCTGTGGGTTCTCCGAGCGTGTACATGTAACCATTGCTGGTTTCATACACCTCCCTATCGTGAAGCATGGCACCGCGCGGCACGACGACGTCGGTTTTAAACCTCCACAGGTCACGCGTGCTGTTTAGTGTGTATTCGCCGTTTGAACCTCCGTACACCAGTGTTTTTTTCTCACTTATGTCAGTACCGGACCAGACCTGCGTGGGGGAGTGCACGGTCACCACCGTGCCAATGACTACTTTAGAACCCTTGACCATGTCTAGTTTGGAGGCGTCCCCCAGGAACTCAATGTCGTACAATCGATCCTCCGAGCCTACCGAGCCAGTGGGTTTCATGACAATGCCATCCGCAAACACGATGCCGTCACTGGTGCTTGCACCTGCGGGGTCGCCCGCGGACCCGTTCGTATCGTTTTTGTACAGCCCCATCTCCGAGTTTAATGCTTGGCACTCTTCTTTCGACGTGACAAGGGTGTCAATCAGGTCACCGGTATCGGACCCCCATGTGATACTGCCGAGGGTCCATCGACATAACCCGGTACCGTCGTATTTGACGACTTTAGACGCCGGGTGGTGTTGCAAGTATTCGGTGCACTTTTGGTACGACACCAGACTGAGACGGTGCTCGTACGACACCTCGGACCCAAATCCCCAGATGTCGAACGACCGCATGGTTTCAGTACTGTACGTCGGGTTGCAGTCCGGGGTGTCCTTATCGTCGCACTTTTCTTCGCAGCTTTCGGACAGAGACCTGGTGCATTCGCAGGTGCTGGGTGTGACGGTCGACGTGCCCGTGGACGGGATTTCCTTGCACTTGCCGTAGGGGTAGGCAGGTGGTTCTTGGTAGCCGCACGCGGTGCCGGTATCACTGTTGACCGGGCAGCTCAATTGGCACGCCGATCCGGCAATGCCCAAGTAGGTGTCCATGTTGCATTCACACTGCATCAGTGCGCACTTGCCCGGCAGATTGTCGTCCCGCAGTTTCGTGCACCAACTTGTCCAGTCCGAATCGCACGCAGAATATCCGGTGGGGTTACTTCCCGGGTCCTCGCACATGGACATGTCATCTATTTCTCCCAACTTGACACAGTCTTCGGTAAAATTTGCATGTCCCCCACACCCCCGTTCCTTTTTCAGTCTCCGGACACAGTCCAGGGTCTCCTGCCTGGTCAGATCACTTTGGTCGTGTGTGCGCAGCGCCTCTAGTTCGTGGCACAAAGATTTCGATCGGACCAGAACACCGTGGCGTTCATCGCAGAGTTTCCAAATCGACTTGTCTGCCGTCAATCCGGGCGGCATCCTCAATCGCCAACTGTCCGTCTTGGACACCGTGTCGTTGAAAGACAACTTTCCTTTGTAGGCATGCATGGCAAACACGTGCGTGCCTCCTCCCTCAACAGCCCTCATCCCAGCCAATTCTCCTGCCACGTCCACCGGCGCGGGGCACGAGAACCCTTCCAGATCTTCGCAGGTGACATTGTCACTGTGGTCCCCAAAGTCGAGACGAATTCGGTACACCGTGTCCAACTCCAGCTCGGGTCCGGTGGTGACCTGCTTTCCTTTCATCTGCAGCCTCCTGCCGTGTCTGATTGCCAGGTAATTCGTATTGTTGACCGTCTCGTTGACAAACGCCACCGTTGTTCCGAGCGAAAAATTGGCAAGAGTGAACGAATATTCCAACGAGTAGTACGTCCCGTTGAACGCACCGACACCGTCCGATACCCACGTCTCCTCGAAGCTGGAGTTGTAGTACCGACACATGTCGTCGATCGACATGGTTTCCGCGTACTCGTGGTTCTTGCCGTACACAATGGTGTCCGGGTAATTCAGATTGGACACCGCCTCTTGAAACGTGTCGTACTGGACTCCTCTGACCGAAAACCCTTCAAAACCGGCGACGGTCTTGTCTATCTCTTGGCAGTCGTCGGAGGGGGATTCCGAATGATGTACGATTGAGAGCGTGTCTCCGTGTTGGCACCACCACCTGGGACTCGGGTACACTCTGGTAATATTATCCCACGTACGCACTCGTTCACAGTCCTCGGTGATGTTGTAGTTTGGGACGTCGCCCCAGTACATGTCTTCGGTGACGACAAACGTGTGGTTGATCAGGTCCTCGCCGTCAAACGGTGTGCGTATGTGTTTCGAATTCCACTGATCAATGGCTTTTTGGCTGTCGGTGTAATCACACTGCACGTCGCAGGTGTCTACATAGTCGCTGACGTTGCACGTAATATTGTTCACAAACTTAGCACAATTGTTGTTTTTGTACTCGTATTGTCTGTAGCACCAGTCTGCGGCGTCGATGTTCTGCATGGCGTAGTCACAAAACCCGGTCTCCAACCAAGTGCAGCCGGCGAGCTCCGCTTGGGTTTCAGTCAAGTGTTCGCACTGCACGGTGGGTTTCATCGTGAAGTCCCCGTAAAACACTACACTGTCGATGTCCGTGGCGTCCTCCTCTGTAAACTCGGTGCGTTTGGTCCTGAACAGAGGGTACACAAACCCGTCGGGCGTATCGATGTAGAAGGGTCCGTCGGTAATGTCGTCCAAGCTCCATTCGGTCATGCCGTGCTCACCCACCGATCCGTGTGTGGCAATGAGCGAAACGGGTGACTTGGACAGGCTGCACACGGGTCCGTAGGGCTGTTCCGGACCGAGGACGCCGAAAACTGCTTGGGTAAACGCCATTTGCATCGCCACCAGCATGGTGCTGTTGGTAAAGTCGGGGTTCCCGGAAAAATCGCCGCAGTCGACGTCGCCGGTGCAGTCAAAGGTGATTCCGGTGTGGTCTACCTGGGTAACAACGGCGGCACCTCTTCCGTTGCAGATGCTTCCCGAAGACATTGGAGCGGAGATGTCGCAGTCCATTCCGACGTACCCCTCGTCGCACAGACATTTCTGTTTAAGCTTCAAAATCCATTCGTCTTTGACGCACGTGCCGTGCCCGCTGCACACCCCGTCGCCACCGCACGAACTGTCGCATTTTTCGCCAAACCACCCGTCTTCGCAGATGCACGTGCCTTGGTCAGAACACCTGCCTTTGTAACACTCGTCGTCGTCGCAGAACTGGTCGCAGTTGTCCCCGTACCAGTTGGACACGCACCGGTCGCAGTTGGACGCCTCGTCAAAGTGCGGGTGGCAGATGCACATGCCGGAAAAGCGCGACGACTTTCCGTACATGTAATTGGGGTAGCCGTGGTGGCACGTCTCCTCGGTGATGTAGATCAGGCAGGCTTCCACACCAAGCCCGGGTTTGGGAAACACGTCCTTTTCGCACTCGTTGCACGTGCCGCCCGCCCAACCCGAGTCGCACTTGCAGTCTCCACTTTGGTCACAGGCGCCGTGCCCGTTGCATGTGCCCGACGCCGTACACTGGACCGCGCACTCCGACCCGTACCAACCGTCCACGCACTTGTTGACGGTGCAGTCCCAATTGTCGTCGCACGCGCACGTGCCGTCGAACTGGCACGTGCCGTGCCCGCTGCAGGTCGTGTTTTTTTGGCAGTTGCAGGCTTCCCCCTCCCACTCGGGGTCGCAGACGCACACCCCTGTGTCCCCGCACGTGCCTCTGCCGCTGCAGACACTCAAGCCCGGGCAAGTGTACTGGCAGTGGTCCCCGCGGGTCCTGTCCGGGCACGAACAGTGGGCGGAGCTGTTCGAGACCACGCACGCGCCTATCCCGCTGCATTGGTTGGTACACGCGTACTGGCAGGCTACGCCGGCGTACCCCGGTCGGCAGTTGCAGTTGACGGTCAGGTCGGTGGACTCGCACTCTCCCACCCCGCTGCAAAACGTACCGTTGTGTTGGGGGCATTCCAGCGAACACCCGTGCACCTCGTTTCCGGATTTGTAATCAAAGTAGCCCTTGTTGCACTGGCAGGTCCCCGCTTCGTTGCATCTGCCGTTGCCAGAGCAGTAGTTGCAAACACCGCCGTTTTCTTCGGTGTCGGCACAGCCCTTCTTTGGTATTGATACCGACGAGTATCGAGTTAACTCGGTCAAATTGGCAAAACACGTGTTCTGGCAGTGGGGTCCAAAGTATCCCTCTTCGCAGTCCCCGGTGCACTCCTTCGTGTCCTTCGCGTTGCACTTGTCACAGTTGTACCCGGACCACTTGTCCGTGCAGTAGCACGCCCACAGACTTTCCGCGTCGGGTCTGTTCATGGTATGCGGAGAGTCGAGGTCGTAGACCCCCCACCCGTGCACGCAGGTCGAGGTCTGGCAGTTTTTACCCGTAAACGGCAGTCCGGTACAGTCGCAACCGTCACGCATCGGAGCTCCGTTTTCACAGGAATTGACGACCGTGTCCACAAAACTGCCGGCTTTGTTGACGTAGAGACTGCAAAATACAGCAATTAACATGGAAACCAAAACATAAACAATATTGTCCCAAAGCATTCTTTTTAGTATATTCTACGCTGCCCTATATACGCCATATTTCTACATCAAAAATGATACACTTGAGTTTGGCTACCGTGTATTTAGTCATCACATTGTACTATTTGTGTACACCGACACTTACGTTTGAACAGAGGTTGCACGCTTCGTGTGCCTCGTTCATGATGCTTTATTCGCTGTTTAGGCATTCGTTCACCGTAAACGACGTACCAATTTTTCTCCTCATGCATTTCTGTTTGTACGTGGTTGACGGTGGCAGGCAGCAACCCTTTTGGATGTCGGTATTTGTCTGCAAATGTCTGGTTTTCAGAATCGTGGCACTTGCGGAAGATAGACTGTACACACTGTCCTCGGAACTGCATCGGGTCCTGCCCGCGTGGGACTATGAATTTCTGTACACGCACGAAGCCAAACCTCGCCTGGTCGTGACCAACCGGGACCAACAAATGGACAACGACCTGCTGCACGAGTACGTCAAAACCCGCGACAACGACGAAGTACCGGTGATGATGTCCGCCGAGGAAAAGCGGGTATGGAACCTGTCGGACAAGCACAGCATACTCATGGTCGGCACCGACCGGTGTGTCTTGTCGTGGAGCTTGGGGTTTTGGACGATGGCGACCTACGGGTTGTGGTGGATAAGATTGTACGACGGGTTTCGATACTACTTTGTCGTGGACGTTGCCCTTTTCCTGGCTCTGCACTGCTCCTGGCGGATCCAGCTCTTTGTGTACCACACGGCGTTCTCGTGCGCCGCGATTTATTTGCATTGCTCAGATTTCAACGCATCGCTTCAGAATCAAAACATCGCTGTTCACTAGCACGACCAGGCAGCTGACCCAGACCACACCCCACAAATTCATCTCGTGGTGCAACAAATACCAAAACTGCCACAGCCAGTTGCAGGCACACGTGCCAAGAAACCACTTGAACCGAACCGGGCGGTGCATTCTTCTCTCCGCCAAAGCGTAGTGAACCCCGCACGCCACGCATGAAAAGCAACCGTACACCACCCCGCACCGAGCCGCAGAGTCCTCAGCAAAGTCTTCACGTTGGAAAAGAAGAGCCAGTAACAGAACGACGGCGTGTTGCAGTGTTTCCACGTAGGGGTAGCTGCACATGACCAACGCCGCCGCGTGCGGTGCGGCGTACACCAAGATGGCACTGCGTATGTCGGTGTGCCAACCCCAATTCATCCCGATCATCCCAATGTAGGGCAGTAGTGCCAGTTCGACGACAAACTGGATGCGTTTGGAGATGACGTACATTTTGCAGTTAAAATCCAGGTGTTTGTACGATCTGTCTTTGTAAAATACCAAATGAAGAACGGGGTAGCTCGAGAGCAACAAAGCGGTCATGATCCAGAAAAAATACGAGTAAAACATAACGAACCCAAAAAACAATATGTTCATATAAATACAAATCTCATCTTTATATATGTTGCCTCTGCACGGGTGGATACAACTCTGCCACTGTGGACTACCCACCTCACACAAAGTAGTGTTCATTGTACAAGAGTACACCACGTACTTGTGCCGAAGTTGCGCACCAAGGGGTGTGCAAGTGAACCCCCATCTCCGATTTTGCACGGTCCGAATGCCTCTGGCTTCTCCGGAACTCTCTATACACATTCCATTACTTCCTTCATCTCGATCTCTGAGTGTTTAGACACAATGTCGATCGGAATGACGTCACTTCGAAACTTAACAAGGTCTTCGTAGTGGCGAGGATGTTCGTACTTGCGCACGACGTTGCTGACACACAACGTAACCACCAGTTCCACGCCGTACACCACCGGCAGCAGGTCCTGGTCCCCCATGTCAAACAGACTGGCGTACCACAACATGAACACACTGCTGCATAAAAACCCGTTGATGAACCACATTGATTTTCTACTGTAAATTTTTCTACCGGTGTACAAACATATGTTGAAACAAACAAACCCGTAACCATTGTACACCACAAAGTTGACCAACTCGCCCGGCACCAGGTCGACGATCGATTTAATGGTTTCCACAGTCAATACGCTGACCGCGACAGCCATGCAAAAAAACCTAAACCCATTGGGTGACCACGCAGCCAATGACATTGTAACACGGTAGAGGCGTTTAAATATCTGTATTATTTACACGCGGTACCCACAACCATCATGACCAAGCAAAAGAACGGCAGTGCCATGAACAAAATTGTCAGGATTTTAAACGGAACCCAACTGATGTAGCGACAGACACAGTAACGAGTCGATTTCATACGCTCCTGCACCAACTTGCTGTTTTCATCCTTATGCACAAACAAATTGTCGTAAATGTCGATCGCGTCCTCCGGGTGGAATCGGAAATAAATACGCTCAAATTCATTGTCCAAAGACATGACAAACTCCAACGCCAAACAATTAAACAACATGTCGGTGACATCCTCCGTTACCAACACTATCAACAGATTTGACACGTACACCAACAACGAAAATGAAAACTCTTGAAACGTGTCCAACATCACTACAGCAGACACCGCCGGAATCGTTTTGCGGCGGTGAGTACGATCCACAACGTCGTCCCACAAAAAAAAACTGTGGACAAAGTAAACCATAGACACCGCAAACATCAATATTTTAGACTCGTAAGGGGCGGTTTGAGGACAAGCACCGTTCTTATACAACTTGTACTGGTACATCGCAATGGACACAAACATCAGCCATTGCGACACGAACACCAGAATTGGCAGGGCACACAGAGGAGTAAACAATTCAGAACAATAATTACTACCGGAATGAAATTTTTGGACAGTGTACTGCATCATGCTAAACATCCCAAACTTTGGATCACTCAATACACAATCTCGTTTCTCTTCCCACGTCAAATACTCGGTGCTCGTGGAAACGGCTTCAATGTCATGCACTTTAGTTTCAGACAGATCATTTAACAAAGAATTTTTTAACAACTTTAAAACACCTCGCATTCAGAACTCAACCCAACAAAGGATTGAAAAACCCTCGCCATATTTACCAAAACCCGTACATCACACTCCATCGTCAAAAGGATCGTCAAAAGGATCAAAAGGATCCTCCTCCTCCTTTTTTTGCCACAGGTCCATGGTCCATATTATATCGTCCGTACACCATGTACGATCAATTATGTGAGCAAAGTTCTTGCCTTTGAATCCAATACCATATTCACGTTGTGTTAAAATATCTGGAACAGTAATCATATCATTTTCACCCTCGTCACAATTGATTACCCCAACATTGGGAAATACAAAGTAAAGTTTGTTTTCTTTTGATTGCCGATGCTTCACCAACATACATTTGTCCGGAAACAAATCCCAAAATCGTAACATTTTTTTCTTTAAAGTTTCCTTTAAAGATGTGTCTTTTAATCTGTTTAATCTGTACGTAGCTCTGTAAGCGGATTGAAATTTCACGAGATAATCCAGTGGAAACATTCTCAACTCTTGCCAAGTTGTCCAAACCCTTTCCAACATTGATTTTACTGCATCTTTAGTGGATAAATTATATCCATCATTCATTTGGTATATAGTCCCCAACGTTGACAAATTACACACCCTGCACTCGGTCAAGGACGTTCCACTGTTGGGTGGACCAGGTACACCCATTACAATTTGTTTATTTTGAGCCGACGTTCGCGACGTTTGCGACGTTTGCGACTGTGCATTGGCAAACATATTACGCAACACTGCCTTTGTTTCCTTTGTTTCTTGACCAGGGCGGCTCACAGCATTTGGTTCCTTTGGTTGAGGTTTCTGAGGTTGAGGTTCCTTTGGTTCCTTTGGTTCCTCTTCCTGACCAGGGTGCTCATTGGCAAATGTGTCAAAAACATTTGTCTCAAACGGATATACTACCAGTGGTAACATTTTTCAATGGTTTCACTGATACACTTGCATATATATACCTATTTAATCTTCTCACACCGACTAAATGTGGTTTCTACTTCCCGTGATCGGGCTACTTCAATGGGTTTCGTGGAGCCACGATTCTACAGAATGCATCCGGTTGATGAAAGAAGCCTCACAATGGGACGGTGATGTTGCATCCGCAATACAAGCAAAAGCATCCGATGTGGTTACTCAAAGCATCCGCAATGCGTCGTGGGGTTGGCTGAGTGCACCCAGAGGGGGTCAATGTGACTTAAACATGAACGACATCACGGTATGGTTATCAGTAGTGTTGTTGGTATGGGTTATCAAAGTAACATTGGGTGTTGAGCCAAAACCGGAACCGGAACCGGAGCCGGAGCCAGAGCCGGAGCCGGAACCGGAGCCAACTGAACCTACCATGCGCCGCAGACAGAGCGTTGTCAACTTGGACATGTTGGATGAACGATTACCCCCACCAATCTACAGCCCACCAAGCAACAATATGTATACAGTGTGATTATAAATAATTTTAGTACTTTACTTTTTTTCTAGGTCGTTCCGGCTCCGGCTCCGACTCCGACTCCGGCTCCGACATGTCTTCGGGATCAGTGTCGGAGCTACTGTTTTCTACCTCCCATCGGTATTCGTCAGGCAACCCCACCTTGCTAAATTCTACTTTGTACTGCGACAGTTCAATTTTACCCAGAGCAGTGTCGATCATTTTTTGGACATCGTACAGGGTCAGATCATCAATTTCATACACCCAATCGTTGTCCTGTGCCGTTGATAAATCATCTCCTTCCAACTCACACTCCATGCAGAAGTTTCCAGCGGTCCATGCTTTGAGGCAGCGGTCCAGACAGTCCATGACGGTACCGTGCTTCAACGTTGTTGCCGGGGGGATGCAACGAGCAACACTGTCAATGTCTTTTAAATAGATGCATTTTTTAATGCCCACCAACTGTTGCAGCTTGGGATCTTTGAAGTGCGGTCGGACATTGACCATGTCCAACGGACCGTGAATCTCGGCGGAATGGGTCTCGTGGTCCACCACCACAAAGATGCACCAGCTTGTACCTTCTTTGATACACGGGTCCATATGCCCACACCCACGACCACCGGCTTGAAAGACCCACGACGTGCCGTACTTGTCCGCACTCGTTCTGTTCTGCGACTTCACGTGCACGTGGGTATCGCCGCTGATGAAGTCGGCGTCGAAAGATTTAAACCTAGCGGTGTAAATCGCAAAATCCGGTTCGGTGCATTCAAACCCAAGACGTTTCATGTGATCGTAAGCCAACAGTTCACCCATTTTACCGTCGGCGATTTGCTGGACGATGCGGGTCGGATTGCTTTGGTTGCGGCGTCGATACTGGTCTTGGCTGGTGTCCAACTGCAGGTTGGCAAATGTTGTACATTTGGAATATTGTTGGTCCCACTCTTCTTTAGTCAAAATCATTTTTGCAAAAACGCATAATCCGGTCGTCTCGCCATATCAATGTACCATACGAAACACCCACAACGCCTTTTGAGTCTCCAAGAAAAGTTTGTCGTCGATCATTTTGCTGGTCATTATTATCAATTCCCTTTCGTTGCCAAACTGCAGGACACTGATCCAATCGAATATGTCTGACGTAGACATCGTTTGCACCAGGACGGACACCACCTGTCGGAATTGTCGCATGCCTTGCACGTTCTTGGCTTTCAACACAATCAACGGCGCGACGTTCTCCAAGCAGTCGTCGATTTCAAATTCACCAGAGTCCTCCACCAAGAATTCCATGCTGTCAATTAATTTCTGTTTCCAAGGCACCTCGTCATCCTTGCACATCCCCCTTAGGTCGTAGTTGGGTGTAACAACAGTGACCAACCCTCTGCAGATTGAACAGGTTGTCAAATGACGTTCGTCGCACATGAACTGACAGGACTCACAAATGCCGTGACCGCATGGGTGCTGCAGCATGGGGCGTACAGTGTTGGAGTATCGTTTCTGACATATTGGACAAAGCGGCACCATTTATAAACAGGGCACCGGGTACTTATACCAGATCCCAAAAATCATTCCCTAACTGTTTGTTGTTGCCGGGCGGCATTTTTTTCAACAATCCGATTTGCATTTCTGACACGTACGCCGTCAGGCAATGTGTTTTGGCATAGGCAAAACCCTTTTTGATTCTGCTGTCCACGCTGCAGCCTTCCCTTCTCCAATCGCTCCGGATCTGGAGCGCAAGTTTTTCGGAAGCTTCCAACACTATGAGAGGAAACCACTGGGTGCCTACATTGTGCTCCTGCAAACGTTTTTCAAAATTTTTGGTAACACCGATGTAAGTATGTATTGTCAGTTCCGAGGTGTGACCAAGCAAATAAACATACATGCACTACTTATACATATACCAGTGCTTTATAAGATGTCGGAAAAAATTAATGTGCACGAAGTGAGAAACATTCTTAGTAAATTCTCCAACGGAAATTCAAAACGGAAAAGAAAACACAATGTTACAAACCCGTTGGTGCAGTACGTGGAGGCACTGCTCCAACCTCACATCGTCTCCCACACCAAATGTGAACTACCCTTTGACGTCATCTCGGAGTACGAGGACTCCATCGTCTACAACGTCGAAGGGAACCCACCGTTTACCAGCCTCACGGTGTACACGTCCAACGGTGCTTTCACCGACTTTGAATTTGACTAGGCATCGTGGTCGGTCTCAAGCTCGGTGCCAAGCTCGGTGCCAAGCTCGGTCTCAGGGTCGGTCTCGAACACGGACCCGCCAACAGATTCGGGACTATTCAGTGTCAACTGCCCACATTCATTATTATGACAGAAAATATTCACACCAGGACAATCTGAATGTGTGTTACAATGCACGCCATGAGCAACACAAATGCAGGGGGTCAATTCTGAACAATTGAAATTAAATTCCCAACTGCTTATTGACTCCATCCATACTGTCTTATTTATTATATGGAGACAGACTCCTTCTGGTGTAAATTCATACTGAGTTCCAAATTGTCTACATTTTTCAGATGTGGTGTCAGTATCACATGAACCGCTTGTTATTGGTACATGATCACAGTTGCCAATTAACTCACCCTCACATTCGCACTTGTATTCACCTACAGCGACTTGTAGATCTGTCTTGGATTCTGTACATGTACCAGTATTACACGGGTTTGACTCACACTCGTCAATGTCCTGGTCACAATTTACACCTTCCCAACCAAGACTACATCGGTCACAATTTTCACCTTCCCAGCCGGGATTGCAATCACAATGATACTCACGATCCGAAAAACTTGTCGAGTTTCTGGAATCAATACATGTCTTCTTGCTGGGACATGTCCTCCAATCACACGGACCATCAATCATACATGCACAGTGGTGGGTCATGCTACAATTAGAATTGCCTGTTCTGTTATTGAAAAACCACTTAAAATTATCAACCCATCCACAACCAAAGGGGACATTTGTGTCGTTGATCTCATTAGTCATACCATCATAATCAAAAGACATTTGAGCTTCTTTGCACTTTTCAAATGTTGTAATTGGATTACCACATTGACCACTGGTTATCTCAGGACTCACCATTTGATCACAGTTAGTACCAATGAAACCATCATTTTGATAGCATCTGCAACTGTACTCTCCAACGGCGACCGTTGAATCTGTTTTGGATTCTATACATTGACCATTATCACAAGGAGTTGGACTACACTCGTCGACGTCAGTACCACACGTGTCACCGGACCAACCCAAGTCACAGACGCATTTAAAAATTCCAACGGCGACCGTTGAATCTGTATTGGATTCGGTGCAAGTCCCATGCACGCACGGGGTCCCCGTACACTCGTCGACGTCCTGATCGCACGTGTCACCTGACCAACCATTGTCACAGTCACAGGAGAACGAACCAATGCCGGTGCAATTGCCGTGCTTACACGGCTTATCGTCACATGTTATGGGTGTGCACTTGTACCAGTTGGGTCCGCTGGTCAATTCACACGTGGTCCTGTCCAGCTGTATAGATTTACCAATTGTTCGAGTAGGGCAGTCGGTTCCATCAGTTCCATTTGCCAGACAGTCCCTCAAACACGGACCAATGCCGCTACGGTCACACCTTTGCACTTCGCCGCACGTCTTGCCGTTCCACCTGGACCCATCCGAATAATTCACCAGGTACTCCGGCGTAGGCAAGCATGTGTCACCGCAACCCACCTTCAACAACCCCGGCGCACACGACCTGCACTGGGGTCCATCCCACATGCCCAACTCGTCAAATATCCATTCACTGTTGTAGCAGGAGCTGCAGTCACCATTGCCGTTACGACCGTCGTCACAAATCCCGTTGGCACAGTTGCACGGTTCACACTTGTCACCCCAGTATCCGGGTTCACACTCCCCGTTCACGTTCTGCGAACAAATTCCAGCGGGTGCAAGGTAGTCGCTCGCACAAAAACAGTAGGGTTCTTCGATCACCGGGTTGTACAAACATGTCCCCTTCACACACGTCTCGCCCACGTCCACCGTGTACTCCACGCAGGGCTCGCACACCGGTCCGGCAAACCCGGCACTGCATTTGCAGCCGGTTCGTTCTCTGATTTCATTGGCACACAGTTTGTTGCCCACGCACTGGAAACTGTCACAGTCGTAGTCGTCGTAGCAAGCAATTGTACTCAACGTCGGGTTCCGAGTCCGGCTGTTGGTCAAACAGGTGGCGAAGGAATCATCCTTTGTGCAGTTGGGGCACGGGGTGCAGTCGCGCCCGTTGTACCCGTCGGCACAGACGTCGCATCGGACGGTGCGGTTGTACGTCGTGTTGACGCTGCAATTGACGCTGGTGACGCTGGTGACGCTGGTGATGGACGACCACGGTGGCAACGGGTTCATGTCAATGGTCTTGGCACACGTCGTATTCCAACCCTCTTTGCAGGTGTGCGTTATTACTCCGGTCGCAGTAAAATCGCATGGAGCTTGGTACCCCGGGTAGCACTCTGTACACTCGGGGAACTTCCACCCCACTTTGCACATTTCACACGAGTCGCCCTCCGCCCCGGGCACGCACACCGTGCAAGCCTCACCGGTCGCCACCGGGTCGTATCTGGCTGGACAACTGCACGTGCCGTCGCCGTAAATGGTTTCCATGCAGGTCCCGTTGCCACACCTGCACGGCAGACATTTGTCCATAAACCCCGTCGCGTCGGACCCGTAGTACCCCGGAAGACAGGGGCAGATAACTTCGGCACGGGGATTCTCAATGATGTTGTACACCCCCGCCGCCACCATGAACAGTGCAAACGTCAGCCGATGGAGTCGATTTTTCATGTCTACGGTGGCAACCGCCGCACCAAACGCAACACCGACAATTGCCACAACCGAACCCAGAAGCCAGGCAAACGGTACCTTTCCAACCACGACGTCGACCGAACTCATGACCACGTTGCCCGTCGAGAAGAGGACGACACCTATGACACCACAGACAGTGCGAATGGTGTCGATTGTTTTGTATTTTGTGTTGACACAAATATCATGTTTGCCACACTTGCACATTTGAAGACTATACATAACCATATATAGTGTCACTATATTAACATTAATGGCAACTTTCCACACACTAATCAAAAGGTGCAAAAAACCCACCGCCAACCTGTCGGAATGGAGAGCATCGGAACGAGCCTGTTTGTGTGCGTCGGTCTGCAACTCGTTTCCACCGGTGTTCAGAGACTTTCACAAATCGTGCGGTGTCCAGCAGATCAACGGGGTCCCGGAGGGTTCGTCGTGTGTGGTTTCGGGCGAACTGTTGAACGACGGCATGCAGTTGAAGTTCAACAATCGCCACGTCTGCATTCACGCCACACATTACAATGTCTGGTACCACTACTTTCGAGTCAGGCATTTCCCAAACTACGTCTACAACAATGTCTACGGTACGAACGGTGCCGAATTGCTGGCGGAAAAGATGTGGGACAAAAGTACGGCGGTGCTAAGAAATTATTTGGCTGCCCTGTACAAGTAAAAATGTTGGGGGGGAATAGACTATAAATACAATCATGCTTGGTATAAAATATGTTGTATGCCTCTTTCAGAGAACCTACAGGAATTTTTTCCGGGTGGTTCAACCGCTTTGCCGCCACCGCCACGCGTGGAAACTTCTGCCATTCCGAATTTATTTTCAAGTGGACTCAGAAAGAACTCAAAGATATCCTCACCCTCATGCCCAACGCCTCCTTGGCTCAAACCAGCGGCACGATTCACGTCGCATTCTACATCATGTGGGGCACTCGGGTGCAGTACCGGATCCTTTCGGACGACGCGACGGACGAGTTCTGGCAACTTCCGACGTCCAACCTGATTCCGATCACAATGGCGTTCAAGGAGGAGAAAAGAATGTTTGAGTGGTGCATGAAGCAGTATGGCAAGGAGTACGACAAAGTCGGAGCTCTCGGGTGTTGGGTGCCGGTCCGCACGCACGAATTGGACTACCCCACCTTTTTCTGCTCTCAGTTGATGGCGTGCGCCCTCAACCACGTGCACGTCACCTTCATCAACCCGGCGTCCACCACCCCAAACAGTCTGTACTCTACATTAACCGGACGTTGACGCACATGCTTTGTAGTTCCTGTACCAGTAAATGAAAACCATACGGTATTAATTTTTTCACCGCTATATCTCCACAACACTTGCACACCCCGTTTTGCAGGGAGTGCGAGACCCCGCACTTGCACACGTTGATTTCGTGCGGGTCCGACGCGTGCAGCAGGCGCTCGTTCAACACGAACGGAACCCCGTGCGACACGAACGAATCCTTTTCCATCTCGCCCACCCTTAACCCTCCTCCGGACGACCTGCCTTCGTTGGGTTGGTGCGTCACCAAATCGCGACGACCACGGGCTCTGGCGTGCATCTTGTCCGCACTGTTGTGTTTTAACCGTTGGTAGAACGTGGGACCTATGAATATGGGCACTTTGTACCTCTGTCCGGTCCTGCCGTCCATCATCATCTCCGTGCCTCCGGAAGAAAACCCTATGGAGTGCAGCAGGTCCCCCAGAGACTTGGCGTTGTCACCGTTGAACGGCGAACCATCCTGCAGACCTTCAAAGCAGGCGTACTTGCTCTTGACACACTCCAAGATTTGAGCCATGGTCATCCTTGACGGCAGCGCGTGGGGGTTCAAAATCACGTCCGGCACCATGCCCGACATCGTAAAGGGCATGTCCTCTTGAGGCACGATCAACCCAACGGTACCCTTTTGTGCGCTTCGAGAGGCAAATTTGTCCCCGATCATCGGCACCCTCTGCTTGCGCAGTTTGATTTTGAGCCCCTGCGTACCGTCTCTCTCCTTGTAGGACAGGACTTTGTCGACGACCCCCGCAAACTGCGAAAAGACCGAGACGTCGCTGTCCACCATTTTTGTGTCGACCCTGGACGAGCGTACTTTGCCTATCAGGCAGTCGCCGATCCCCACCGTTTGGTTGACCAGCGGTATCCCGTTGTCGGACACGTTGTAGTTGCCGCGGCGCTTGGGTGTCGGTTTGCCGTACGCCTCGTCCGACCCCAGCGTGTCCTTGACCGTCTTGAACGTGGTCGTTCGCCCAATGCCGCGGTCTATCGACGCCTGGTTCCAAATCGTACTGTCCTCCTGGTTGTACTCCGCCGGCATGATTGCCACGATGCAGTTCTGACCCATTGGCAGGTTGTACCCGTACGCTCGTTCCACGGCGGTCGTCACCAAGGGTTTTTGCCCGTAGTGGATCACGTTGGAGGTCGTGTCCCACCTGTCCTGAAAATCCAGTGTGGGGACGCTCTGAGCCTGCTTCATCATTGCGGCTTGGTAGGTGTTGCGCGGCGCGGGGTTGTGGTTGCTGTAGGGTATGGTTGCGGCGCACAGTCCCATCAACAGCGTCGGGTCCAGCTCTTCGTGGGTTTCTCCGATTGTAATCATGTCCTCCTCGTACACATCGACGTACTCCAACAACCCCTGGTCCAACATCTCGCGAAACGACTTGACGACCCTTGGCAGGATAATCAACGGACGACAAATCCTGCCGGAGTTGGAACGGATGTAAATGTGGTCCGGGTAGGACACCGACACGTCTTTGGCAATCTGACCGGTCCTGCGTGCCGCTCGAATGACCTCCACCACCACCATGTCGCCAAACCCGATCGGGTCGCCGTTGACAAAGACCAACCGTCCACCCCGCAAGTGGGGTCGCACCAACGTGACCAGAGCCTCCGACGGGTACTTGATGCTGATGTACGCACCGACCGCCAACTGGGACTCCAACCCACACGACCCACCCTCCGGCGTTTCCACGTAGCACAGCCTGCCACGGTGTGTGCCATGAATGTATCGCGGCAGGCTCAACTTCTGTTCGGGTTTGATGCTGGAGGACACCCGTCGCAACTGGCTCAACGCGGTGTAAATCGTAGCTCTCTGCAGCAGCTGCGCCACCCCCACACGAGCGCGCCCGTCAAACGCATTGGTGCGCCAGTTGCCGGTGCTCAGTGCGTACTGAACCCCGTCCATCACGACCGTGCTCCTGCTCAGTGCCTTCAACACCGTGACGTCTCGAATCTCTCCTCCCATTTTTCGATGCAAAAACATGCTGACATCGTGCTTCATTTTACACATGAGATTGTGTGTAAGAGAGTACAGCAGGTCCTCGCACATTTCAATGCGCTGGTACATCAACGAATCCTTGTCCGCCCATTGGTGCGCGTGGATGTCCTTGTACAGCTTCTTCAACATCAGAATCAGGTAATCACTTTTGGCGGAGGTGTGCGGCAACAACATTCGTAATACACTTGCCTGCCGATCCTCGTCACTGTCTCCCAAACAAAACGTGTTGACCACCGACACTTCTTGGCACTCCTGGTTCGGGTTCAATCCAAAAAAAATACTTTCTTCCTCCGTCAGACTGGTGTACAAGGGGTCCGGAAGCATGGTCAACAGTGCACCGATGCCCAATTCATCTTTCACTTTTGGAAAGAGAACCAAAGCCTCTCCGTTTGGCACGTGGCGTATTGTAGTGCTCATCACTCCCCGACGACCATCTTCAGACTTGCAACAGATCGCCCACTGATCCTGCCCACTCTGTTTGCGGTGCAGGGTGATCATCGTGTTGTGCACGTGTGCCTTCTGGTTGATGATTGTTTTTTCCGACCCGTTGCAGATGAAATACCCACCGTGGTCGTACTCGGGAAGGTTGGACGTGCAGTGTTTGGACCCCACCATCAGAGGTATGCGACCAATGTACACGTTGTGGTGAGACGTCGAGGGTCCGTCGCTGCGGTGAATGTGAACGGTGGTGTACATGGGAGTGTTGTAGGTCAAGTTACGCAGGCGGCATGTTCGAATGTCGAGTGGATTGGACGAACCGTCGGCTTCCAGTACCTTGGGAGCCTCCAATTTACAACCCACAAACTGAACTCGAATCCATTTTTCTCCAGACGCTGTAAACTTTTGCACAAAAATGTCATGGTTGTGCAAAAGTAATGGCAGGCGGTCCAAGTAGGCGTCAAAAGAAGCTCTGGTTTGCTTGGTAAGGGATACACCCTTGGCAAACTCATTCATTTCTGAGAAAAAAAACATGCATTATTATCGCCATATTACATAGTTACAGACTCGGACTCGGACTCGGACTCCGAATCCGTCAAATCACCAATTGAGAATTTGGACATCTCTTTGGAAAACACTAAAATTGGCTCCGGCTCTTCCTCCGCCTCCACCTCCGCCTCCGGCTCTATTTTTATAAAATTGCGTCTTCTCCATTTGGATTTCAACCATGGAATACAATTCATTCAACAACCATCCTCCGCTATATATACATATTGTTGTGTTTTTGTTCCTGTGTAAAATGCACTCGCATCGCTGCAGCCACGTCGTCAGTAGTAATCTTTTTGGAGCCGCCGTTTTTCCAGTGCCTTTTGGAATACTCGATTTTGCTTTTTAAACACAAGTTGAACGTGTCGCCACCGGCGTACACAAACTTGTCGTAGTGTTTCACAAACAGTGCCTGCACCGCTCTGGGTGTCGCAATCCCCCACTTGTGCACCGCCAGTTGTTTCTGAAAGATTTCAAACAGTTCGACCGACGTATATTTTGGTACAGAGAAATTCCATGCAAAGCGACGCTTTAACCCGGGCTGGGCATCAAACACTCGTTGCATCTCGTCCTCGTACCCAGCCACGATTACCACCGTGTTTTCGTGCTCCGACATAAACGTGTTCAGCACGTCTACGCACTCCCTGCCGTACGAATCGTCGCCGTACACCAAAGAATAAAACTCGTCGATAAAAATACAGCCCCCGACCAACTTGGACAGTACCTTCTTTGTCTTGACCGCTGTCTGACCCACGTACGACGCGACAAGGTCGGAACGATGCAGTACAGTAAATGTATTGTGTTCAAACACGTCGAGCTCCGACCAAAGCTCAAATATTACTTTTGCCAGTGTCGTTTTACCACAACCGCTCGGTCCACTGATAACGGTGTGCAAGAAGTGTTCGTCGGTTTTGCCGTCGTTGCACAACAGAAATTTAAGCTGGTCGACAACACTTGTCTTGACTTCGTGCATGCCAATCATGCCGTACAGAGCCTCCAACTTTTCATCCAAGTTGTTGAAACGTGACTTGAAACGTTTCACATGTCTCAACACTTCCGTCGAATTCTTTTGTCTTTTTCTTTTCATTTTATAGGATGTGCACGGCAACTTATACCTTAGACATTGTTGATCGTATACAAAATTAAATAAATTATAAATGCCAGAATTATGCCAATGTAACACATTGTTTGTCGTCCGTTGTAGACCACAGTCACAGAATTTTCAGAGCCTTCAGAGTCTTCAGAACTTGTGTCGGTGTATGTACTTCTACATATGGTACATTTTTTTTTATGGTACTGTTTGACTTCGTACAGGCATTTTTCGTGCACGCTCGACCGACACTGGCAGGGTGACTTATGGTCACATTCTTCCAGACAGACGTAGCAGTCCATTGTACAGTACAACACATTATTAAATACCTTTAAATTGTTTAAACCTCTCACTCAGAATTTCGTACGCCTTTTTAGACACCTGTGGCACACACATGTTTCCCAATCGGAAATGCCTCTGTATGGCTTCCTTGGTGCGACTACCCATGCGCTGTGGATGTTCCTCTACCCAATTGTTGTGTGCCACCGGGGAGTCGCAGTCCAGGTCGGTAAACCCAATTGGAAGCCCCATCAACCACTCCACCCACTCTATGCACGGACATTTCAGGTGTTTTTGGTCGACCGGGGTACAACTGGCAAATCGCAGCATACTGCCCAGATCCCCGCACCCTCTCTTTGTCAGGTTTCGGCAGGCGTGTGACAGAGCAGTGCGAGGCGTTGCCCAGTTCTTGCGAGTAACAGAGTGCGTTAATACATTTCCTCTGCATCGTTGATCCCCCTCGAGCGGCACCAATGTAATCTTTTGCCGCTTGTTTGGTAACACCGGCATTTTGACCACAGTATACACCCCGTCAAACACAGCTGCACTTTTGTCCAATTTGGGCAGGTCCACACTCATGGGAGAAGGGTCCCGTACTTTTGTACACAAACAAAACCAACGACGCCGACACATGGGCGCACCCACGTTGGACGCCTTCAAACAGCACCAGGTCAAGTCGTAACCCTCGGAACACATGGAATCCACGATCGATTGCATGACGTCCACCATGCTTGTGATGTTTGCAACGTTCTCCATGTACACGTATCGAGGATGCATCTTTTTAACAATGCGCAGCAACTCGTAAAACAGTACACTTTTGTTGCCGCCCAACCCCTTGCGTTTCCCAGCCATACTGATGTCCTGGCAAGGGAACCCACCGGTAAGAATGTCGTGGGGAGGCGGGTCTAACGTACGAATGTCGTCGTGCACGGGAACACCCGGGTATCGTTTCTTTAAAATGGATCTGGCATGGGGGTCGATCTCCACCATGGAAACACACTCAAAGTCAAGAAGCCGAGTCATGCCACCAATTCCAGAAAAACAATCCAAACATTTTAGCTTCATTTATTGCAAAAGATAAGGGTGTGGGTATCTCGCCATATAAATACATAAAATATGGCGAACCATTGGCTCGGAAAAAATCAACAATGAAAGCAATGAAAGCAACACTCTTAACACGATTGCTGTTGCCGTTGGACAACGTACAACACATTGCAAAGGTGGTCAACGTTCAAGCCACAACCGACGGGATTAGCATTGTGGGCTCAAATCGCAAGTGCATTTGTTTGTTGAATCTTACCAAGGACGCTTTTATCGACTACACGTGTACCGGAGCATCAATTGGATTGGATTTGAATACCTTTCGGAACATACTGCAACAAATGGGACCGACCATGACGATTTTGATGTCAGACACTCACATTACAGTCGAATCCGACAACTGTTGTGTTGAAGTAAATGTGAACCATTGTGTTTTGAACAGTTTGTCCGAAAGGGTGTACGATTGTGTGGTGCACGTGCCTTCGAAAACATTTGCACGTGTTGCGAACTTGTCCGGTGCAACAGTGCACATCTCCTGTCGTGGAGACACTGTCGAGTTCACATCAAAAGGACCCCATTACAGTTCAAGCATCGTGTTGGACCGTGTCGTAAAACCGTCAGACATTGTGTTGGACGTGGACACGCACTACATGTCAATAATTGCGAAAGCGGTGAACAAGACGGCGGTACTGTCCATGAGCCCCGGGTCGATCCGGGTGGAGTGTGGGTGTGAGGGGGGTCACATGGTATGGCATGTGTCACCACATGAGTTAGAGTATTTATAGTGTTTTTTTTTGATTTACAGACCTGGTTATTTACCAGTGACAAGAGTACTAAAAAAATGATTGCTGCGGTGTTGTTTGCACTCTCGTGGGTAGTCTCCTTGTTCGATACTTCCGGAATGTTTCACGTGGTGCACGTGGTGTGGTACCTGTTGCGGTCGTTCACGTTTGAAGACCCTCCAAGACAGTGTTCGTTCAACGATGCAGACCTGGACGTACCACGCCACGTGTCGGACATAGTAGTGTTTGCAATCGTTTCAATGTCTCAACTTCCACAGGGTCCAGGGGGTCCACTGTCACTGGGTTCGTTCGTCTGGATGCCACTCACCGTGCACTTGGTCATGGGGTACCCGACACCGGTCTGGTATGTCGTGGTTGTCTCCGCCTTCATGTGCATGGCTGTTTCTCAAACACCCCAACTACTGTTAGTGTGCACACACTTGCTGTGGGGCATCTACCACGGTTGTTTCAAAAAGTGGTCGCTTCGTGTGGCAGCTCTGTTGCACCTGTGCTTTGCTTGGACCACGTTCGAATTCGACTGGATTTCAATGGCTTCTGGACTGTTGGCTGCGGAAGCCAAGTACCGCATGATGTACGCTCCGCACGAAACTGTTGAAACATTGTCGTACCTAAGCATTCTGGGCGTATGGTCTTCGTACACCTGGATTTGGACACTGATTCCATTTGTTTCCAATTTCACTCTGTTCGGGTGGAGCAAACGTTGGAGGTACACTGACAAAGTGTGGTACGACGCCGACGTCTGCATTTTTATCGGAATTCTGCTAACCGCATTCGGTGTATCCTGGTTTGGACCCACAGTTGGACCCACAGTTGGACCCACATCTGCATAAACAACCTACGCACGACCCGACACCGTAAATAATTTTCATCAATACGTGGAACGCATTGAAGACCGGAACAAGCACAAACAACACAATGCAAGCAACCACAACCCAAAAAATGGTCGTGTTGGAACTGTTTTCAACTTCCGATACAATTGCGGTGATGTTCATTTTGTACCTATGCAAATTG
>JGI20154J14316_10000649_pt1 | contig 31467 bp, 35 predicted proteins | sample COG_04_FD_14316 | JGI IMG/M metagenome (IMG submission 14316)
CGCCACCGCCGCCACCACCGCCACCACCACCACCGCTGTCACCACCATTCGCAGAACTTTTATGTTTATTAAAAAATTCCCCAAAACATGTAATGGATTGTATTAACGACCCGAAATACTCGAACTGCGATGATTCTTTATTGGATGTTTTGAAATGTTCTGACAAAATAGAGAAGGGAAAATGTTTACAAAGTATATACTCCACGGGAGGACCATTAATTAAAACTATTATTCAGAGTGGGTATCATAATAATTGTTTTCATTACAAAGTATAATTTATCTTTTTTAATAATTCACTTTTAGTTAAATAACCCTCAATTGTTTCAATTAAGTTTTTGTTCTTATATATACATATAGTTGGAATTATTGTTATATCATAAAAATCTATAATTTCGGGGTCTGTAATATTAACTACACGATAATTGATTGTGTTAATATAATCATCATATTTACTTTTTTTATTGTCAAATTTCAATAAAAATGTATCAGAATCTGTTGCGATGTCATCAATAATGTCCATTTATAATAATTTAATAATAATAATATTTAAATAGTATTATTAAATTGTTTTAATTGTTTAATTGTTTTAATTGTTTTAATTGTTTTAATTGTTTTAATTGTTTTAATTGAAAAATCATTCTACTTTATTCCGAATAGTATTCCAAAAAACTTGTTCAGCCATATGTTTATCTTTGGTTTTTAAATATGTATTTAAAATAGTAAGTGTTTTATATTTGTTTTTACCCTCAACACTTGATTTATTAATAAATTTACGTTGACGACTAAGCATTACTTTACCGGTCATTTTTTTTTCTGTAAATAAATTCTCAGCATTCTTCCAGATTAGTTCTCTCTGGTAAATAAGATCTTGTTCTGAAATATTCATTTACATTTAATTAATATTTATCTTTAAATGATTACTTAAATGTAAATGATTACTTAAAAGATTACTTAATGTAAATGATTACTTAAATGTAAATGATTACTTAAATGTAAATGATTACTTAAAAGATTACTTAATGTAAATGTAAATGGAGAACAAATTGTATTCCATGGATATAGACTCCGCTGAATGGGATGGACAAGATTTATCATTTAATTTAGAAAATTTAAATATTGATAATTCAAACACTGTATGTGGTTATAAATGTGCCTCATCAGAAAATCCAATGGGTATTTTTATAACAAAAACAAGAGAAGAAGAATATCATGTTAAGAACAGCAAAATTAATAATGGTGTCATTTCTTTAAATTTAGAATTAATTGACTCTGAGAAAGCACTTAGTCCATTAAAAGGTAAAATAAAACTATTTATTAATAATACACTTTCTGATATTATTAATTATAATACTTCGACGTTTTATAATGAAGATTTATTTGAAAAACAAAAAAATATTTTACTTAGTAGTTTAATTATTTAGTTTAATTATTTAGTTTAATTATTCGTAATTTAAAATATTTATTTATTTTAATGAAAAATTATACAAATAATTTAATTGTTAGTTCAAAAAATATATCTCCTCCATATGAATGGTCTGATGGAATATTTCAACGTTATTTACCAATTTCAGGAGATTTCAAAATTGGTCCTGGACTGGATGGAAATAACCCAACCGGGAGAGGATTTAATGCGAATGGTTTAGGATACTGGGATCAAGCACATGACCAATTTAATTCTGGTAAAAGTTATCCAGAACAATTAAATGGAGCTTTATTCCCAACTACTTCGGGTAACATACTTAGTCGACCACAAGATTCTGTTGTTTTTGGATATGCACGTATAGGAGAAAATTATAGAAATAAATAAAATTGGTAAATAAAATTGGTAAATAAAATTGGTAAATAAAATTGGTAAATAAAATTGGTAAATAAAATTGGTAAATAAAATTGGTAAATAAAATAATAGAAATAAATTAATAGAAATAAAATTGGTAAATAAATTAATAGAAATAAAATAATAGAAATAAAATAATAGAAATAAATTAATAAAAATAAATTAATACCAAACATTTAATTAAATTACTTAAAATAATAATTAATAATTTAATTAATGGTTTGTGTTGGTATAGATCTTGGAACAACTTATTCTTGTGTAGGAGTATGGAAAAACGATCAAGTTGAAATTATTGCAAACGATCAAGGTTCCCGCACTACTCCGAGTTATGTTGCTTTTACTGAATCTGAGCGTTTAATTGGTCAAGCAGCTAAAAATCAAGCAGCTATAAATGCAGAAAACACAATATATGATGCTAAACGTTTAATTGGTAGAAAATTTTCAGATTCAGAAACACAGAGTGATATTAAACATTTTTCTTTTAAAGTACTATCCGATTCAACCGATAAACCAATAATTGAAGCACAATATCAAGGAGAAATAAAACAATTTCAACCAGAGGAAATTTCAGCAATGGTTTTAATTAAAATGAAAGAGATTGCGGAAAATTATTTAGGAGAAAAAGTTACTTCTGCTGTAATTACTGTTCCTGCGTATTTTAACGATTCTCAGCGGCAAAGTACAAAAGATGCAGGAACAATTGCAGGATTAGAAGTAAAGCGTATTATTAATGAACCAACAGCTGGTGCAATTGCTTATGGTCTAGATAAGACTACTGATGTTGAGAAAAATATTTTAATTTATGATCTAGGTGGGGGAACTTTTGATGTCACAGTATTAACGATAGACTCTGGTATATTTGAAGTAAAAGCGACAGCGGGTGATTGTCATCTTGGTGGTGAAGATTTTGATACACTTCTTGTGCAATACTTTTCTCATGATTTTAAAAGAAAACATAAAAAAGATTTATCTAATAATAATCGCGCACTAAGACGTCTACGTTCTTCGTGTGAAAATGCGAAAAAGACACTTTCCAGTTCTACTCAGGCATCTATTGAAATTGATTCATTGTTTGAAGGAATTGATTATAGTTGTAATATTACTCGGGCTAAATTTGAAGACCTTTGTTCTGAATTATTCAGAAAAACATTTATACCGGTTGAAAAAGTAATGAAAGACTCCGGGTTATCTAAGAGTAAAATAGATGAGATTGTTCTTGTTGGGGGTTCAACAAGAATTCCGAAGATTCAAGAACAATTAAGTGGATACTTTAATGGTAAAAGTTTAAATCACAGTATTAATCCAGATGAAGCAGTCGCTTATGGTGCAGCTGTTCAAGCCGCGGTTTTATCGGGATGTAAAGATTCAAAGGTGTCTGATTTACTCTTATTAGATGTAACCCCTTTAAGTCTTGGAGTTGAGACATCTGGTGGAGTTATGACTAAAATTATTGAACGAAATACGACTATTCCTACTACTAAATCACAGAAATTTAGTACATATTCAGATAATCAACCTGCATGTACAGTACAAGTTTTTGAAGGAGAGAGACAAATGACAAAAGATAATAATAAATTGGGAGAATTTACTCTTTCGGGTATTCCCCCGATGCCAAGAGGTATTCCAGAGATTGAGATTACTTACGACCTTGATGCGAATGGTATTTTAACAGTGAATGCGTGTGAAAAATCAAGTGGAACAAGTGAAAAAATAACTGTAACAAATGATTCTAGCCGTCTTTCAAAAGACCAGGTTGAAAAAATGATATCCGACGCAGAAAAGTATTCTGAGGAAGATGCAAAACTTAGAGAACAAATTGAAGCAAAAAATGAGTTAGAAGGTCTAGCTTTTCAAATGAAATCTTTATTGTCAGACCCAAAAACGAATGAAAAGATACCAGAAGATACAAAAGAAAGTATGACAAAAGAAGTATCTGAAGTTCTAACGTGGTTAGAGACTAATAATAATGTTAGTACTAATGAATATATAAAAAAGAAAGAAGAATTTCAAGATAAAATGCAGCCACTTATATTAGGAACAAAAGAAGGGGTGACGGATATTCCAGATTCTGGTCCAAGTATTGATTCTGGTCCAAGTATTGATTCTGGTCCAAGTATTGATTCTGGTCCAAGTATTGATTCTGTTGATTAAATTATTTAAAGAATTAAAATATTATTAATTATAATGAAAACTAATAATAATTTTGTTTCTTGTCGTGAAAATAGATATTTACATAGAACAATTAAAAAAGAAACAAATGAATCAATTAATTATAGAAAACAAATTAAAAATATGAAAGCCGATTTAGAGTATTATAAAGAATACTCTTATAATGCGTGTGATAGTTATAATCAATTACTTAATAAAACATATAACGTAAAGTGGTAAAGTAATGTAGTAGTAGTAAAGTAGTAAAGTAATTAGTAAAGTAAATTAAATATCTCATAAAGAGATATTTAATTTAATTTAATTATGTTTCGGCAGGTTTACTACTACTTTAATTGCATTGTGGTGTGTTGTTTTTCTTTACATTTTTTTTACATTTTTTTTCTCGTGTTGTTTATAATTGTCTATTTGAATCCATGATGATGTTATACCGGGATAAACACAATTATACATTTTACCGATTTTTTTGAATGATTCATTACAATAAATTATTATTCTTTTTGATTCAATTAGAATTTGTCTAATAATTTGTTTACAATCTGTTAAATGAGAATTTTCCATTATTTTTCCCAAGTATTCAATAAGAACCATATTTAATAAATTCCATGTATTTATATATTTATTCTCTTTTTCTCTGCGTTTATCAATTATCTGTAATTTATTTTTCCATGAATCTTTTGTAATTGTATTGAGTAAAAATCGTGCTCTTAAATCCCGTAATAAATGTTCTTCGTTGCGTACATTAAGGACTACACCTTCTATATGTCTGATCATTCTGTGCATATTTAAAACTTCGACAGTTTCAGACGAGTCAATTACACGATGTTGATCTAATTTACTCGGAAAATTCTTTCGTAAAATGACAATTAGTTGATTATGAGTTGGACCATTATTTCCACATTGTTCGTATGGTCTATCTTGTGGGTCGCGTGGAATCGGTGTATTATTTTCTCTCATCCAACGGTAGTACTCTGGATTGTGAATATTTCCGTTTTCGACTTGTCCAGTCTTCCAAGAAAATGGTGTATGACAAGGAGGGCACCACATTTGATCGCACCCATTTATTTTAAATATTAATTGTCCACACTTTGGACAAGGTTTAGTATCTTTTTTAAGTAATTTTATTGTTTCAACTTTACCTTCATCACATTTATGGTCTTCTTCTTTAATTTCCATACATTTTTTACAAATAGTATTTTCACAAAGACCACAAGAATTGTTTGAATCTAAAAATCCTTTACAAGTATCAACTGGACATTTACATGAAAAACTTTTGGTTTCAGGTGCTTTTGAATTATCATTTATTGAAACGCGTATATTTTCGATTGATACACAAATGTCAACATGATGTTTATTTAACGATTGTAATTTTAATAACAATTTTTCTTTTTCTAAATTATTTAAATATATCTGTTTTTCGAGACCGTCAATTAATTTAAGTTTTTGTGCATATTCTTGTGTATCAGGAAGTTTAGCAATTTCTTTTTCTAAAAGAACATTTTCTTGAATTAACTTAATTTCATTATTAATAAATGATTTAGGAAAATTTTCAGTTAAAAATTCTTTATCCCATTCTTTTTTGCAACACATACATTTCGGGCTGATCGAATTATCTATAAAATATCTTTTACAACAAGTTCTGCACGAAACCATTTCTTCATTGTCACAAGTTTTACATTCGATCTTTTTACGAGTACTCTTATTAAATAGCTCACAACAGATTGAACAGTTCATATTATTTAATTCTAATAACATATCCTTTTTAATTTTAAGTTTAATTGTTTTTTGTAAATATTTATAATTTTTATAAGTACTTTTAATGTCCCAATAAGGAACAACTATTCTTTTACTTTTCTTTTACTTTTCTTTTACTTTTCTTTTACTTTTACTTTTCTTTTANTTTTCTTTTTCTTTTCTTTTTCTTTTCTTTTACTTTTACTTTTCTTTTACTTTTCTTTTACTTTTCTTTTACTTTTCTTTTACTTTTCTTTTACTTTTACTTTTCTTTTACGTAGTCTCTATAATTATCTACCTGCACCCAATATGCACCGACTCCTGGAAAGACACAACTATACATCTTTCCAATTTTTTTGAATGATTTATTACAAAATTGTAAAATTGTATTAGATTCAGAGATAATTTCTTTTATTACAATCTTAAAATTATCGTTTTCACGGGTTTCCATTATTTTCCCGATATATTCAACAAGTACAATATTTAATAGATTCCACACATTAATAAATGAAGTTTTCTTTTCATGTTTTTTGTCAATAATTTGCAATTTATTTTTCCAAGAATCTTTTGTTATCTGATTAAGTAAATATTGAACTCTTAAATCTCGTTTTTTACTTTCGTCAAATTGTATTTCTCGAATATTATTATTATTAAGCATTTCAATGTGATTAATAAGTTTATGCATACCCGAAATTATATATGTCTCAAATGTATCAGAACCAATTCGAACATTATTTAATGATTTATACGGATAGTGTTTTCTCATTAACAAAATTAACACATTATAATTTGGTATTACATCCCCGCACGGATTATATAACTGATCTTGTGGGTCGCGAGGAACAACAGAAGTTTCTCTAACCCACCGATAGTATTCTGGATTATGAATTTTACCTGTTTCTACTTGACCAGTTCTCCAAGAAAAAGGTGTGTGACAAGGTGGGCACCACATTTGGTCACATCCATCAATTTTAAATATTAATTGTCCACACTTTGGGCAAGGTTTTGTATCTTTTTTAAGTAATGTAATTGTCTTTACTTTGTCTGTATTACATTCGTGTTCTTCTTCTTTAATTTCCATACATTTCTTACAAATTTGATTCTGACAAATTCCGCAATTATATTGTTTGTCTAAAAACCCCTTACAAGAATCAAATGGGCATTTACACGAAAAAGTATTAGTATCTAATCCAATCGTTCCATTATATAATGCAGAATCTATGGTTACAATGGAAGCACAAATATCTTGTTGATTTTTATTTATTATTGCAATTCTCGTAGTCAAAGTAAATTTTTCCCGAGCAAGTAGTTCTAATTGTGTACGGAGTCCTTCTTTTAATTTTACTGCTTGGGCATATTCCTGTGTTTCTGGTAATTTTGCAATTTCTTTTTCTAAAAGAACATTCTTTTTTATCTCTTTGAGCTCATGATTAATAAATTTTTTTGTAAAATAATTAGTAAGAAATTCGTGATCCCAATCAACTTTACAAATCATACAACTTGGATTCGATTCATTTTCCGTTAAGTATTTTTTACAGCATGTTCTACAAGAAATTATAGTATCATCCTCACATGTTTTACATATAACTTTTGCGTGAGTACTCTTGTTAAATTTCTCGCAACAGATAGAACAATTCATTTAATTTTACAATTTTACTTTATTATTTTACTTTATTATTTTAAACTAATTTATTTTAAACTAATTTATTTTTCGTAAAATTAAATAATATATTACAATAAATCAAGAATATAAATAATTTGGTAATTTAATATGTAAAAAATCTACGGCATCTTCTATTTTTAAAAATTCATCATTATACTTTCCATTATTAATAGACAAAATCAATTTACATGATTTTATAGTTTTTTTGATATAATCAATTTTAATTAAATGTTCATTATTTAACAATGAATATCTAATTATATATTTATTATTTTTAGTAAATTGTATAAGTCGTTTTCGTAAATAATTCAATATTTTCTGTTCATTACCATCAACATTTATTAATTCACATTGACTTAGAATATAATTTATGATTGACAGTTCAGCTATTTTTGCTTCATGACTTATTATTTTATACACTTTATCGTTTATTAGTGCTTTTTTATGCAAGTTCAAATCTTTGAAACAATATTTTGATAATTTTAATAAATGTTTAATTACACTTATATCATACTGAAATTCAGAATATTTTATTATATTTTCTCTACATACTGGGCATGTATTATTTAATAATTTCCACTTTATAATACATTTTTTATGAAAATTGTGGCAATAATCATTATTTTTTTTAACTAATTTAAGACATATAGAACAAATATCTGTATTTCGAAATGCTTTTTGAATGATAATAATACTATATATTTCTAATTCATTCATTTAATATTATTAATTAATATAATTCTTTAAATTTTACAAAATACAAAAAAAAACAATTACTTAAAAAGTTCAATTAATAAATGTTATTACTGACAGTATGCTTGGGCAAGGAGTTTTATATGCAAAGTCAAATAATAGTCAGAGACAGAGAATTGATATTGAAAGTCCTGTTAAAGTTAATGTAATAGATAAATTAATTATTAAAAATAAAAAAATGAATGAACTTTCACGTAAATATTTTAATAAAATTATTGATTGTGTTATTAAGGCTATTCAGTTAGATAAGAATTCAGTTGTATTTTATTATAATTATTATGATTTAATTAATGAACGTATAGGAAAACCACACGGACTTCTTAATGAATTTATGTATGAAATGTGTTATGATTTCTCTAATTATTTAAATAAAGATATTAATGGTAATCCAATGACATTTAAAACAATTTTTGGAGATAATTTTAGGTGGGAAATGCGTGGTAAAAACAACATTTTACTATTATGGTAAATATTATGGGATATTAAAAAGACATTTAAAAACAATTTATATTAATAGATATTAATAATGAAAGTGTTAAAAAGAGATTTATCTTTAATAGAAGTTGAATTTGATGAAATTACAAAAAAAATAAAAGTATTTTCTAATAAAGAACCAAAATTAAATATTGATTCAGGTAGTTTAGCCCGGGAAGTTATATCTCTTATTTACGACGGTATTACAACATCAGAATTAGATGAATTTACCGCATCAACAGCAGCAAATATGTCTATTTATAATTCAGATTACTCAGAATTGGCTGGACGTTTAATTATAAATAATCATATAAAAAATACAAATTATTCTTTTTGTGAAGCTATGAATAAATTAAAATGTATAATTTCCGACGAATTATTATTAATTTGTAAAAATCATGAAAAAGAAATTAATGAAATAATTGATGATTCAAGAGATTATCTTTTATCCTATTTTGGGTTTAATACTCTTAAAAAAAGTTATTTATTAAAAAATGAACAAAAAGTAATTGAAAGACCCCAATATTTATATATGCGTGTTTCTTTGGGTATTCACGGAACTGATTTTATTAAAGTCAAACAAACATATGACTTACTTTCTTTTAATTATTTTACTCATGCAACCCCAACTTTATTTAATGCCGGCACAAAAATGGCACAAATGAGTTCATGCTTTTTAATTGGTACAGAAGATTCAGTGAGTGGTATTTATAAAACTATTAGTGATGTTGCAACAATTTCAAAATGGGCAGGAGGAATAGGTGTTCACATATCAAACATACGCCCAGAAGGGTCAATAATTAGTACAACAAATGGTATATCACAAGGAATAATGCCGATGTTAAAAGTTTATAATGATACAGCGAGATATATCAATCAAGGTAGCCGAAGGCTTGGTTCATTTGCAATTTATATTGAACCTTGGCACTCTGATATTTTTGCATTTTTAGAAGCAAAAAAAAATAATGGTGCAGAAGAAATTCGTGCAAGAGATTTATTTTATGCTTTATGGATACCAGACCTTTTTATGAACAGAGTTCGCGAGTCGGGTAAATGGTCTTTAATGTGTCCGAAAGAATGTCCTGGACTTTCTGATTGTCATTCAGAAGAATTTGAGAAATTATATTGTAAGTATGAATCAGAGGGTAAATATCGTAAGCAAATAAATAGTTTAGAATTATGGAATTTTATTATTAATAGTCAAATTGAAACAGGACTTCCTTATATGTGTTATAAGGATTCTGTAAACAGAAAAAATAATCAAAGTAATTTAGGTACAATTAAGAGTTCAAATTTATGTTGCGAGATTAATCAATATTCAAATAATAAAGAGACTGCTGTATGTAATCTTGCATCAATTTGTTTACCAAAGTATGTANAAAATAATAAGTTTAATTTTGAAGAATTGGGAAATGTTGTTGGTATTATAGTAGAAAATTTAAATGTTGTTATTAATAAAAATTATTATCCAACAGAAGAATGTAAGATTAGTAATATGAAACATAGACCAATGGGTATAGGTATTCAGGGCCTCGCGGATACATTTATGTTATTAAAATTACCTTTTACAAGTAACTCTGCAATTAAATTAAATAAAGACATTTTTGAAACAATATATTATTATTCTCTGAAAAAATCAAATGAATTGTCACAAAAATATGGTGCTTACGAGTCATTTCAAGGAAGTCCTGCGAGTAAAGGTATTTTACAATTTGACATGTGGAATAAAACACCTGAAATGTATTCTTTTGATAAATGGACTGATTTAAAAAATAGTATAATAAAATTCGGACTTAGAAATAGTTTATTAGTAGCACCAATGCCGACTGCATCAACAGCACAAATAATGGGAAATAATGAGTCATTTGAACCATATACATCAAATATATATACTCGCAGAGTTTTGTCTGGTGAATATGTAGTAATTAATAAACATTTAATAAAATATTTAAAAAGTTGTAATTTAAATAATAAAAATATTATAGATTCTATTATTTTACAAAAAGGGTCGGTTAAACATCTTGATATACCGGATGAAGATAAAGATATATTTAAAACGGTGTGGGAAATATCACAAAAAAAAATATTAGAAATGTCGGCTGACCGCGGAGCATATATATGTCAATCACAAAGTTTAAATATCTTTATTGAAAACGCCGACCCCAAAGTTATTAATAGTGTTCATTTTTATGGACATTCGTTAGGACTTAAAACCGGTTCTTATTATATAAGAACAAAGCCGGTATTAAGTTCTCAAAATTTTTCTATGGATTACTCAACAGAAAAACAAAATGAAAAAATAAATGAAAAGATAAATGAAAAGATAAACATTGTTTGTACAGATGATGTTTGTACATCATGTTCTAGTTAGTTTTTAATACTCCGGCTGGTAAATAGTCATAATTTAAATTTTTAGGTTCAAAACCATTTAAGCTATTTAACCAAACATATCTCGAAGAATCCATGGTATTATTGGACATAAGAGATCTTGAATTATTCATAGTAATCATTCTTGGGTCCATTGGTGCGACAACATTTAAATTATTTAATATTAATTGCTTATTAACACGTGTTCGTGTTAATAAGCGGCCACTTGGACCAGATTGGGAAACAGTTAATTTGAGAGACGACATATATAATACTATTTATATTTAAATTTCAAGATTAAATAAATAATAATAATTAAAAGTACAAAAATTATTAACAATTGAAATTTAGAGCCAAAATTATTTTTATTTCCAGAAAAGTTTTCCTTTCTATTTTCTTTTATATTTTCTTTTATGTTTTCTGTTCTATTTTCTTTTATATTTTCTGTTCTATTTTTTAAAATATTTTCTTGAATATTGATTAAACATTTATAATCTTTAAAATCGTCGTCTGTGCATCCAATTTCTCTTTTTTTTATTCGTTCTTGTTTAGTCGTAGCTTTACAACCATTTTTAGCAATAAATTTAGTATATTTATTAATCATTTCATTAAATGATAAACGGTCACAAAGTGGAACACCCAATTTATCATTTACACGTTCATGTATAATATATGACCAATACATTAATTCTTTTCGTCCATTTAACGCTTTTTTTATTGAGTATCTATCTTCTTGAATATATTCATTATAACTTTCCCCACATATTGGACATGGTAATACGTTTCCTAAATTACTTAAAAATAAATACATTGAATTTTTTATCTTTTTATGTCGTTCATTGTTTTCATTTAGTTTTTTGGGGTATGCCATAACTAAATTATGTAAGAAAAACCACGCAGTTGGTCCCCAAATTTTTGTTTTTACTGATATATCATTTGGTAAAGAATCTAATGAATCACTCATGTAATAATTAATTAATATTTTTTTAATGAATTAAATACTCTTTAATATTTTCTAATATTTTTTTATTAACTTTTCTATTATTAACCTTAATTAAATCCATACAATTTATATCTACTTTTAATTTATTAATTAAAATTACTAAATCATTATCAAAATGTGTTAAAATTTGTTTCGCGGTATTTATACCAATACCGGGTATTGTACTTAACATTGCAGAATTAATATTTTCTTTTGAAACTTTATCTTTTTTAATTAAGTTAGTTTCTTTTTTATCATGTTTATTTAATTCAATTCTCGAACTAAATTCTTTAATAATTTTAATTGTATCCTGTATATTATTACTAAGTAAAACAGAAAACCCTTTTTTATAAGAAAGTGAATATATACATGAATATATTGTTTTTTCACATGTTCCAGTATAATTATATCTATTGCCTTCTATAATGTAATAGATACAATTATTACTTAGGTCTAATTTAGATAATCGGTCACTTTGTTCAGAATAACGTAAGTCTTTCACGCTTGCTAATAGGTCATTAATACTTTTTCTCTCAAAGATTGCAAGTATTATATTATTATTGTCTCGTATTACTATATCGCCTAAATCTAAATTTAATAACTCACAGTTTTCAAATGCTTCTTTTAAAACAGCTGGTTCTCTTAAATCAACTTGAAGTTTCATTAATTAATTAATCAATTAATCTTTAACTCGTTTAGTGTTTTAAACCTTTTACATTTAAAATGCTGACTTAACTAATAATTTCATTTTGATCCCAAATATGTATAATTAAATTCTGATGAAATTAAATTTTCAGAACAAGATTTTGAGAATATGAAAATTATTACAAAAAGCCTAATATTCACTTTAATCCCTTTACATAATAATAATAAGTGCATAAAATATTATAATTTGTTATTTTCAGAATATTTAAAATGAATTATTATATTAATGTCAAAACATAAAAGTTATAAAATATAAAAGTTATAAAACATAAAAGTTATAAAACATAAAAGTTATAAAACATAAAAGTTATAAACAGAATTATTGAAGAAAATATTATTTATCTCATTCTCAAAATCAAGTGCGGTATGTAAAATATTTAATTGTTCAAATATTTTAGTTTAATTATATTTAAGTAATAATAATAATCGTTATTATTATTATATGTATTCTTTTTTGATTGGATGTATAGGAATAAGAATTTTATTAACAGTTTTAGCAAAAATCGCGAGTACTGAAATGTTAAAAATTATGGGATATTTAGCATTAATTCCCGTACTCGGATTCATTATTATTTATTTAGGCAATTTAAGAGAAACTGGATTTGAAGCAGGAGGAAAAATATGGTGGAATAAGTTAAGACCTATTCATGGAATATTATATTTATTATTCGCATTATATGCTATAAAGGGTGAGAAATTTGCTTGGAGTATTTTAGGATTAGATGTAACAATAGGATTAATTGTTTGGTGTCTAAAAAATTACAGTGGTATAACATTTACCTAATTGTGCAATTATAATAATAAAAACGATGTAATCCAAGCTATATTAGCAGAAGGAAAACAGTGGAATAATAAAATGAGTGATATTATAAAATCATTTTTTAAATGTAGGTTCCCATATTGGATCTGTAAGTTTGCCTATATGTTACTTGCGTTGAAGCATATCCTGATACATATAGACATTTAAACGCCGAATTAAGTTTAACTATTTTTAGTTATTTTTTACTAAAAATAGATTTAAAAATAAAATAAACATATAGTATATAACCAAAAATGGTTAATTATAGTTGTGAAAAATGTGGAAAAGAATTTAGTCAAAAAGGACATTATACAAAACATTTAAATAGAAAAAATCCTTGTGTGGTTGAAAGTAAAGTAAAAGAGATGTTAGATAAAGTAGTTGAAGAAAAACTTGAAAATATAAAATTAACGGTAAATTTAGAGAATAATAAAGTATATAATGATGATTGTATAAATGGTATGAAAAAATTAAAAGACGATTGTGTAGATATAATTATTTGTGACCCTCCATATAATATAGGGAAGGATTTTGGGAATAATAGTGATAAACAAGATATGGACAAATATTTACATTGGTGCGACGAATGGATTAAACAATGTATTCGTATATTAAAACCCGATGGAACATTATATATATATGGTTTTAGTGAAATATTATCTTTTATTCGAGTTAGAATTAATATAAATGTTAGATGGATTATTTGGCATTATACAAATAAAGTAACACCGTCATTAAATTTTTGGCAACGAACTCACGAAAGTATATTATGTTGTAGTAAAAATAAACCACATTTTAATAGAGATGAAGTAAGAGAACCTTATACTGATACATTTTTAAAAAATGCAGCAGGAAAAGTAAGAAAAGCAACAAAAGGCAGATTCAGTGATGGTGAAACAGAAACAATATATAATGCTCATGAAAATGGGGCATTACCAAGAGACGTAATTAAAATTTCAGCATTAGCAGGTGGTGCAGGGAAAAAAGAACGAGTTAATCATCCAACGCAAAAACCATTAGAATTATGTAAAAAATTGATTAAAGCATCTAAACGCGGTGATGACACATTATTAGTTGTACCATTTGTCGGTTCAGGTAGCGAATGTGTAGCTGCAAAAAAAGAAAAAATTAATTTTATTGGATTTGAGATAAATGAAGACTATGTCAAATTAGCTAATGAACGTTTAGATAGTTTCTAGAAATTTATCTAAACTTTTAATACTTTTAATCTCGTAACAAAATTCAATAACTTGACTCTTTTTACACCAATATCCTTGTTTTCCTTGATATGTTACTATATTTTTTTCTCTTAATTCACCCATTAACATTGATTTGTTTATTGCCCAAATTTTCCACGTACCATCAAAATCTAATAAACCAAATAATACACACTCATAATCATATTCAAATTCTAAATGTTGCCATCTACATTCATCTTTTCCGGCCCAATATCTGGCGCATTTAATTTCTATCTTTTTACCTTTTCTCATACCATCATTTTCACTAGATGTTCTTGGTTCAAGCTTAAAAATATTACTTACTAATTTTTCTGAAATACTTCCAAAACGTTTTGATTCCATTGATACTACGTCTAATACTTCAAATGATGCATTGTTTCTTTTATAAAAATCGTATTGACTTTCTTTATAATTTTTTATTATATTTATATATTCTTTCTTCCAATTATTTAAAGAAAGAATATTTTTATTTGACAAATATATTTTATATCTCCTTTGTATTTTAATCACTTTATTAATATCTTTAACATATAATTTAGTAAACTTTTCTGTAAGTTTTTCCATTTTGTCATTACTCATTGTGAGTAATTCTCCTTTAAGTAATATAAAATGTCGTTTTTAATATTATTAATTTTTGTTATTTTTTGTTATTTGTTGTTATTTGTTGTTATTTGTTATTAATTTATAATGTCTACTCATAAAAGTAGTAATTATAAATTAATTCATAACAAAACATAACGAAGTTTGAAATGAACGTAACATTAATCCTCTAAAAAGTTCTATAAGTTATGAAAAATTATATAGTAGAAAATGTAGATAAAATAATAAAATTAATACCAAGTATAAATTATTAAAAGAACTAATGGTGTAAAACGGGTGATTCTCTTAAATCAACTTGAAGTTTCATTAATTAAATTTAGTATCCCCAAAATTGAAATTTTTCTAATGACACATTTTGATTTAGATATTTATATTGTGTATAAATATACATCGAAAAATTATCTTTCTTACGATTATAATATAACGTATATTCTTTTTCTTGAATTCCAGCTTTTAAATTATAATAATTTCTATATGATATTAAATAAGTATAATATACTAACCAAAATGATTTAGTCCATGTTTCTTGATATTCGTCATAATCAAAATTTGGATCAATATCATCTAAATTTTTAAAATCTGGATAATATAATTTTATAAATTTATTCCACGAATTTAATGCGTGTGAATATATATTTCCAATTGGTGGATTTTCTTTAATATGATTATATATTCTTACTATTGTTAACATTAATTTTATTTCATTTGGGTCCAAATTAATCTTATTTTTATTTTTTTTTAATATATTACGGCGGTTATTTAATAGAACTTGTGAATATTCAGGATATTTTTCAGGATTAGTCATTATATAACGTCTAATAGATATAGGTAATGCTTTATATGCTTTTTCCTCTAACGACATCTAATTAATATTAATTATTTTATTCTTTTATTCTTTTATTCTTTTATTCTTTTATTCTTTTATTCTTTTATTCTTTTATTCTTTTATTCTTTTATTCTTTTATTCTTTTATTATTTATTTACTTTTAATTTACGAAGATCACCTTTATAATTTCTTATTGTATCTATCGCAAATCTTTGAAATCTTAATAGTTTATTTAATAATACTTCCCGAGACCCATCTATCATCCTTTTTGTTATCTCAACTGGACTTAATTGAGGATTTAAAAGTCTAAGAACCATATACATCGCAGACCAAGTTACACATAATCCAGTAAATGCGTCTGTTTTTACTTGTGGTCCCAAATATGGACATGTTTCATTTGTTCCCAAATATTTAAATTCTGGTAGAATTTGTTTAAATTTTTTACTAAGCTGATAATCTATTACTTCTTGATTATATGTTGCGTCCGATTTTACTTCTTTCCCAAATTTAACATTATTCGTATTTGTTTCATAAACACTTCCCCCATGAGGATCAAATCTTTCAATTATTCTTCTATTTAAATCAAATATTAATACATTTGCATGACTTTGTAGATTAAAATCATCAGTGGGAAGTAAAGTTAAATCACATATTACCATATCTTTGTTGTCGGTTCCACATATATTAAGTTTATCTTTCAAATTTGGTGGTATAATTATATGCATATTACCATCATCTGACAAATTGTTTGTTGGTGTATTTATAATAATAATAGACGAATATTGATTCATGGGTCCACCTCCAATCCACGCTCGATCACCAGTTACACTTTCACATGTATTATTATTATATTCCTTATAATAGTATCTGGGTGGGGAACTAAAAATTTTATATACACACGGTGAAAATGGTGCAATACATGCAATTCTGTGTATAGGTCCTTTTTGTTCTTTTATTAATATTAGTAAAAATGATATTCCCAAATTTCTCTGATCAAAAAATGCAAACTGTCCTCCGGGTTTTTCATTTGGACCTCTGGATTCAACCTTTGATAAATATTCATTTACACTTACATAATTATCCGAATTCGTATCCAAATCTAACGCGGGATATCTTTTTTTATCTTTTATTTCTTTTCTATCATCAATTAATATATGAGGAGAAGATATTAATTTTCTACCGATTATGCCATTTATTTTAACGCACCGTCCGGTGGAAGGATTTAAAATCATATTTTTTCCACAATGTTTTAATTCTGAAACAGTCTTCTTTGGACTTTTCTTTGGACTCTTCTTTGGACTCTTCTTTGGACTTTTCTTTGGACTCTTCTTTGGACTTTTCTTTTGTAAATATTTGGTAATATCAGAGTTTGTTTTTAATACGCACCTCCCAGTTTTAGGATTAATAACCTTGTTTTTTCCGCATGATTTTAACATTATATATATATATATTATTATTTAAAAGTATTTTATTTATTAATATAATGGTTGATTCGTCATTTACTGAGAACGAATTAAAAGAAATAGGTAAAAATTTAAAACTTGATGATACTTGGATTTTTTATTTTCACGCAAAAAATATGGGGAAATTATATAATGACAATACTTTAAAATTAATAGAGGTAAATAATGTAGCCGATTTTTGGGGAACATATAATAATATACCCGAACCATCAAAAATGTTTTATGATGGAATAAATTCAAAAATATTAAAAAAAACTGGTCAAACTCCGTCGGCTATAAGTGTTTTCCGTAAAGATATATATCCAGCATGGGAAGATCAATTAAATATTGACGGATTTGAATTAAGCATTAAAAGATTTAATGATAAAAATATAGATTTATTATGGAAGGATGCTCTATTATTCTTAATAGGAGAATCGTGTGAACATTCAGATATTCTAAACGGTATTAGAGTAGTTGATTGTTCATATGGCGGAAAAGTTATTAATAGAGTAGAATTTTGGTTTAAAGATAAACAATATAAAACTTATTTTGAAAATGTTATAAAAAAAACATTTAACCTTGCTCAAAACACTAAATTGATGTATAGAGAACATTCTGTATTAAAAGAAAAATAAATTATTATTCATTCATTTTCATTTCATTTCATTTATTCATTTTATTTAATAATTCTGTAAATTCTGGTTCATCTTTAAATTTATTAAACATAGACATAATTTCATTCGGATTTATATTAGCCATTAATTTACTAATATCGTCCGAATTAATATTATTAATAATATTACTATTATCAATACTATTATTAGTATTGTTAGTATTGTTAGTATTATTAGTATTATTTCTATTATTTTTTTTGTCGTTAATTTTATTTCTCAATTTATTTTTTAATTCATTTTCCGATGTTGTAAGAACCTTTTTATTTTTTTTTTTAGATTTACCTTTTGGTTTAAAATTATCTCTATTTTGTTGAATAGTTTCATCATCTAATTTTATTTCATCACATTCGGATTCTTGAATTATATTTTCCATTATATTAAATTAATTTTTATTTTTAAGTAAATATATAATTTATATATCCTCATTCTTTTATCACACTATGTGTTTTAGATAAAAAAAGTCATTTATAAATCTTTACAAAAAATATATATTATGGTTTTGGTAAGCCTCATCCGAAACAATTCTTACCAAAGAATAAAGATTGTGTTTTATCCTTCTTCTTCTTTTTCATTAAACCTCATCCGAAACAAGTCTTACCAAATTTACTAAGTGTCGGATTTGAACAAGCATAATTAAATCCAGTGATACTTGCAGAATTTAAATTAGGAATTGGATATCTCGAATAATTACCAAATTTGGTTTTAAAATAAGGACTCTTATTATTTATATCAAATTGTGAATGAACGTTTCCGAATTTTGTACTCCAATAAGGACTACCATTTGATTTAAGTCTAAGATATTTCTTAATATATTCACCATTTGGTTGTAAAATATTAAAATCTTTTCCAATCATTTTTGGTCCGTATTCGTTATATATAGCCCGAGCACTTAATCTTTTACCCATTATATTATTTTTTTTATTTTTAACAGTTTTAAGTGTTGGACTTTTTACATATTTTTTCGAATAATTAACTCCTTTGCGCGATCCCTCCGGGCTTTTGCGTGGTCTTCCTGGGCTTTTACGTGGTCTTCCTGGGCTTTTACGTGGTCTTCCTGGGCTTTTACGTGGTCTTCCTGGACTTTTACGTGGTCTTCCTGGACTTTTACGTGGTCTTCCTGGGCTTTTACGTGGTCTTCCTGGGCTTTTACGTGGTCTTCCTGGGCTTTTGCGCGGGTTCTTTTTTTTATAATGCTTTCCAAAATCTAAGTTTCCTCCCGGCATCCAATTATCAGGAAGGTTTAATTGAAGATCTGTATCAGCATAATCATCATCGCTTTCTGATTCGGCAAGTTCTTGTTCTCGGAGTGTTTGTTCTCGCCGTTCTTGTTCTCGCCGTTCTTGTTCTCGGAGTGTTTGTTCTCGCCGTTCTTGTTCTCGCCGTTCTTGTTCTCGCCGTTCTTGTTCTCGCCGTTCTTGTTCTCGGAGTGTTTGTTCCCGAAGTGCTTGTTCCCGACGTTCTTGTGGGGATTCTCCTTGATTCCATATATCATTTAAAGTAAATCCACTTAGACGAAGTTGGCGTCCGAGTTCTGATCTACTTAATTGTATATTATGATTATCTAGACGATAACATCTTATATTATTATTTTGACAAAATTCAATTATAGTATCTGTTGATGCTCCTCTTCCAAAACGATTATAGTCCATATATATAATAACAATATTTTAAATAATGTAAATCATTTAAAAAGAATTTACATTATTTAATATAATGAACGACGAATTAAATAATAAATTAGACTTTATTCTTAAATCACTAAATGAAAATACTTCTAAGTTAAATAATATAGAACAAGGGCTTCTTTCAATTAATACAGACCTCATTGAACAAAATATTAAATTTAGTAATAAGTTGTTGGGAACTGTTCCTATTCCTGCGGAAATTGTAAGTGCAGTTGAAAAAGAATTATATTATTCAGAAACAAATGGTAGAATAATTGCTCATGGTCCTGGAACATTTGACAATAAAGATAAATTAAAAAGTAATGGTCAATGGGACCAATTTAAAAAAGCATGGAATATGAATATTACTCGCGATGAATTAGTAACTATATTTCCAAATATAATTAATAGACAACTGTGAATAAAATAGAAAAATTAATAAAATAGAAAAATTAATAAAATAGAAAAATTAATAAAATAGAAAAATTAATAAAATAGAAAAATTAATAAAAATGTAATAATAATAATGTTAATTGTAATTATATTACTAATTATACTAACTTCAATAGTATTAACATTGATATTATTAAAAAAATGTAAATTTCAACAAGTAGACTCAGATAAATTCATATTTGAGATTGACGATTTTTTAACTGATTCTGAATGTGATAATTATATTAATAATAATAAAAATAATATTAAACGAAGTACTGTTTTAAATAGCGAAAAAACTATTGATTCAGTTAGGACAAGTTCAGACATTACATTAATAGATTCAAAGTTGGATAAAAAAATATTAGATTTGGTAAATAAATATTCTAAAATACCATTAAATCTAAAACATGGAGAACTCAGTACATTAATTAATTATAAAACCTCGCAAGAATATAAACATCATTACGATATATGTCATCCAACTCAATGTGACCCATCACACACAAAAGATTGTATTGATGATTATAATAAATTGGGTTCATTAAGGAATATATCTGTCATAATTTATTTAAATGATGATTTTAGTGGGGGTGAAACGAATTTTTCCAAATTAAATTTAAATATTAAACCTAAAAAAGGTAAGGCTTTATTATTTTATAATTGTAAAAATGACATTAATACAAAAAGTGGATTATGTAATGTACTCAATGAGTCAGAACATGCGGGAACTCCCATAGAATCGGGGGAAAAATGGATTATTGTAAAATGGTATAGAATAAAGGAAATAATTTAATTTTATTATATTATATGATTAATAATGAATACATTTTTTATAACACCATTAATTCCATTAAATATTTATTTAAATATACAAAAAGAAAAATATTCAATTAATTGGGACCAAATGGAAATTAAATTAATAAATAATATTAATTTTTTATTTGATTATTCTAAAATATTAACCGATAATGACATTAAAATAATTTCTAATATAGTTAAAAAAATTGATAAACTCCGAAAGTCAAATCTAGAAGATAAATTATTATTTGTTCAACAAAATACTTACAGAGAAATAACAAATTATAATTATATATATTTTTCATTATTAAAATCAAGAAATTATTTTCAAGTTATAAATCCTTATAAATATGATAAAATAACGACATCCATTGGGTTATCTGATATAGGACCAACGTCTGATATTAATATATCTCGTTTTAATATGTTAAATACTACTGATAAGGAGTATTTTATTGATCAATTACTGGATGGAGTAGAGTATAAGTCAAAGAATGTTATACATGATATAATGTCAAAATCTAAAATCAATTCTAAAATAAACACTATAACAAGAATATTATCGAATAAAAGTATATTATATAATATATTATCAGACGAAGATTATATACCATTTAGTTTATCATTTGAATTAAAACATGATGATTCAACTCTTAATAATATAATTGAAGAATTTAAAAAAAATAATAAAAGTGAATATTTTGTAATAAAACCATCGAATGGAACATTATCAGATGGTTTAGCAATCAAACCAAAATCAGAATTAACAGTTGAATTTATACGAGAATGGACTATAAATCCTGATAATAATAAATATTCAAGTAAAACAGAAAATGATAACATTTATTCTACATGGATTTTATCATCATTTATTAAAAGTTTTTTATGGAAATTAAATAGACCAAGTAATGTAAGTATATTATTTCCAGATATAAAAGAATTAAAAAGTGTATCATTTAATGATAACATAGGAAGAATTAATAAATTTAGATTTTATTGTTTATGGAAAATAATAGATGGCAAATTTACAAGTTATATATATAAAAATGCGTATACTGAAATTTCTCTTGAAGAATTAACAACTTATTCTAAAACTCAATTAGATCCATCTAATATAGAAGAGTTTTATCAAAATATTTTAAACGTAACAGAAGATGTAGATGTTTTTGAACAAATTCAACTAAATGGAGCTAAAACAGACAATGAAAAAAAAATAGAGGCTGCAACTGTTGGGACATATTTAGATTTTGCATATACTGTAAATGAAACTAATTATCCTCCCGGTAAAGATTCGTGGAATAAAGTTATGAAAGGTATGTATAATATTTTAAATTCGATGTTTTATAAGATTAAGCGATATTTAAATTGTTTAAATAAATATTCGGATATAAAAGATTCTGGGTGTTTTTCATATTTTGCATTAGATATTTTAATAGATTCAGATAATAAACCATGGCTTTTAGAAGCAAATTCTAGACCATTTATTGGATTTTCAAATTGGTGGAATAAGTATGACGCGAATAATGAACATTCTGTAAATGTAGAAGCGTTTTTAAATACTGTTATTTCCTTAACAATTGATACAGTAAATTCTGACGGAATAAAAGGAAATATAGACGATTTTTTAATTACTATTGAAGATTTCACTCAGAATTATAAAAAAGTATATATACCATTTACATTGGGTCTAAAAGATAATAATACAAATAAAATTTATGATGAAATGTACAATATACTTGATAATAATGATTATTCCGCTTTTCCTTATGGAAAATATGCACCATCTGGTGTGGGTTTTAGAGGTATGTCCTCTATTAGTAAATATTTAATTAGTAGAATAGATTCAATGGGAAAAGAGTATACAATTTCATTATTGAGGGATTTATATCCATATGATACTAAACAAAAAATATTAAATAGAATAACTACATTAGGATTTTATTTAGGAGATAAATCTGAATTAACTAAAAAAATAAAAGATAATAATAATAATTGGGAAAGTATAATACCGTGGACTATTATTTATAATAAAGGTGATTCTGAAATTGATTTAAGAAATAAATTAATGAATAAAAATTTTACTTTTATATGTAAACCATCATTAGGACAACAGGGGCATGGTATATTTATAAATAATGATTTAGACTTAATTATTAGTACAATTAGTAATTCCGAATATGATTCATGGATTATATCCAGATATTTAGATAATCCATATTTAATTAAATTAAATAAGAAAGGTGTTTCAGACGTAATTTATAATGATACAATTGGTAGAAAATGTCATTTAAGAGTTTATGTACTTTTAAATAAAAATAAAAATAAATTAGATGTTTATCTTTATAAAAAGAATTTGATTTTTTGTGCTTCGAAAGAATATAATACTTGTAAAGATGAATCAATTCCATCAGAATATTGTAATTTAACAAATTTATATTATGGAGGAAAATATTATAATGATATTCTCCGAAAAGACCCAAATGATGCTTATAAAGATTTATCTGGATTAACGAATGAATTAATTAATCCATCCGAGTATGTAAAATTAATGAAACAAGTTAAAAGTTTAGTACAAAAAACTATACTTTCTGTAAAAAATGATTTAGTTTGCTTAAATTATAATAATAATTGTTTTCAATATATAGCATTCGATTTTCATTTAGAAAATGAAAATAACAATGAAATACGTCCGTGGTTACTTGAAGTAAATTCAACTCCGGGTTTAAAAGCTCCAAATTATCAATTTAAAGATCTTGGAGGAATTACAAATTATTTAGAAAGTATATTTAATTTAACACTTAATACTGATTTTTCGAAAGGAAATAAACAATTATTTGATTTTATTTCATTAAAAAAAAATTATAAGGATTCTCATATTATATCAGAATTGGAAAAACCATTCACTGATATTTATTCTTGTATGTATAATTATACTTATACACAATTAAAACAAATTCTGATTGATAAGAATATACCCAGACGTTCAAAATTAACAACAAAAAATAAAATGTGTAAAAAATTAATTTAATATTTTATTGTGGTAGACCAGGTGGAAGAGTTTTGTACGCCGATGGTTCGATTGAATTTTCAAAATTTGATATAAAATTATTAGGTAATTTAGTCCAATTTCCGACTTGATATAGATTCAGATCAGATTCAATTGGGACAGGTGTTGATATATAATTACCGTTAATATTTTTTACTTTTAGATTTGGTATGTTTTGACCAGGTGTCATATCTATCTTCGAATGTCTACCTTGACCAAGAGACCGAGACCCAGAAGAATTAGCCAAACCGTATGATTGAATTTCGTGTCCAATATTATTATCAGGATTATTAATCAGCTCTGGTTTATTAATAAATGCCGTAGTTGTTCCGTATAAAGATGGATATCCAACACGATCTAACGTTAAATTTTCTTCTGGTCCTAAAATCATATTTTTGACACCATTTGGATAATGTGGTAATAATTCTGATTGAGTAATACTGGTATCTAATTTTTTTGTTGCGTATTCTAAAAAATGTGTACTCACCTTCTCTGTATGATTTCTTTGATTTACACATATTCCTCCCCCCTTAAATGTTTCACTTTGACAAGTTTTATCATTTAATATAGAACCGATATTTCCTTGGGTATAAAATCCATAATCAGTTTTTTCTGAATAATTATTCATTCTTTTACCATTTGTAAAATTTTCTAAACTTACCATTATTAATAATTAAAAAGAAAAAAAAATAATTAATTAATATAAGTAATGTTTAAAATTTTAATAATATCAATATTAGTTATAATAATTATTTTACTTTTATTCAGAGACAATTTTCGGAGTGTTCCGAGTGTTCCGAGTGTTCCGACTATAAAAGAACAAAAACAAGAAAATAAAAAAGCAGAAAAGTATTTGAAAGAATATGAACCGACATTAGACCATAATTTATTAAATAAAGCGTGGAATAATAATAATACTCTTCAAAGTCAAGATTGTTCAAATTGTAATAAAGCTCCAAATTGGTGGTATCCAAATGAAAAATATGATTCTAAAAAAATAATAGAAGATAATCCTTGGTATGGAGATAGATATAATTCAGTTTATAACATTTTAGGAGATGTCCGATTACAACACTGGCAATTTCAATAATGTCTATTTTGTAATTTTCCATAAGTCATATAATGTTTATATGCGATATTTTCAGTTTTTATATTTTTTAAATCGGGATTTTTTCTTAAATAATTTATCCAATTAAAACAAGATACTTGAATAGGCTCTACTCTTTCTGATTTTTGTAATACATTACAATTCGCACTTTTAATCATAGCCCAAGTTCGTTTATATTCATGATTAATGATACAATCATAGTCTATTATTCCTTTTCCTCCATTTTGAATACATGTTTTATAAAAGTGTATATCATTATATCCAAAAGGGTATCTTTTTTCATTGAAATAATGTGAAAATCTATTTTTCATTTTATCTAGTGTATAAACTGGAATAGTTAAAAAAGAACCTATTAAGAATTTGAGAGTGTTGTTTTTATAATGTAATGAGTCTTGCCATAATTCGGAATTTTTACCTGAGTAATTATAATATAGTGGTGCAAAATATTCAAATTTTTTATTAATTTGAGCGGTTTTTGCTTTATCAAGAATACTGCTAATACTATTATTTACAAAAGTATCATGTCCAAGTATAGTAATAACATTACAATTATTTTCAATACAAAGTTTTATTCCACTATTCCATGTTCCAGTTAGTCCATTATTTATTGTTTGATCATCTATGAAAATAACTTCGATTGACGTAAATTCACTTTTAATATTTTTAACTTTATTACATGTTGTTTCATTTACATATAAAACAACGAAATTCTTAATTGGTATGTTCTGTATAAGTAATGTTAAACATTTATGTATTAATTCATAATTGTTGTAATGTGTTGTAATGACAAATCCATTCATTCTTATTATTTAAAGATAAGTTTTAAATAATAATAATAATATTATGTTTAACATAATTAATAATAACCATAATAAATTGGATCATGATAATTGTATATTTTCAAGAAGTCAGTCAAGACCATCTAAATCTTTAATAGACCCAGAATTATATAAGCAATTTATTCAATTAGATTTAACTCTGGATATTATAAATGAATATTCATATGTAAAAAAAAATAGTAAACCACTCGAATTTTTTTTACTTCATGAAATCATTAATAAATTAAAAATCTTTAAAGATTTTTTAGAATCTTTTGCTTTATCGTTTGATACAATAGTTATAAATGAAGTTAATAATGTTAATGTTATATTTTGTATAGATACTAATATTGTTTTTAAACAATTAATAGAAAATATAATAAGTTTATTTAAAATTATTGAACCTAGTGATTATTTAATTTTAAATTTTGTCGATTTATATTCATATACATCTTTTGAATTATTAATAGTACTTTCAAAAATGTTTAAAAAAGTAAAAGTCTATTATAGTAAATTACTAAAAAAAAATATTTTTATTGGAATTTACTATATACATAACAATGAAATATTGGTATATTTTAAAAATTTATATAATAAATTAGATAAAAATAGTTTTATAAAAAAATTTGGAATTGAAATTGATAAATTAGAAGAAATTAAAATATATAAATTCAACTCTTTTATATTTAATTATTATAAAAATATTTATAATAAAATACATATAACTGAATTAATAAATGAAAAAGAGTTTATTTTTAAACATTATATGAAACAAAATGGTATTATTAAACAAAATTTAAACTGTAATCACAATTTAATTATTTGCAATTATTATAATTGTTATATTTGTACTAAATGTTATGAATTATTTAATATTAATTACTAAGTTTGTGAATATTCCATGCCTTAGCTCCATCCCCAAATGCTGCTCTATGATTAAAATCTGAACCTAATTTATCTTTTTGTGACGCCATCCAGTCAGCCATAAAAAGATTATATTTAGATTTTTCTCTTTGTGGTCTGTCTGTCTTTCGCGCTTTTTCTTTAATATTATTTGTTGTTTTTCCAGAGTTCTGTTTTAATAATTTCAATTCATTTTCAACAACTGTTAGTCGTTCTTGTAGTTCTGAATTATTCATATAATAATTATTAATAATATAAATATTTACTAATTACCGCAAAATATTAAAAGCAGTAAAAAATAATATTTATTTATATTATTAAATGAATAAAGTTGTGTTTTTAACTAATATATTAATACACGTTTTATTGATGAGTATTTTTTTAACTATTTTCTTTTTTACGGTAGCTAAAAATGTTGAAAAACAAATAGTTGAAGATCAGGTTAAATATATTCTGGGTGATTTAATTGGTAATACTTTCAAAGGGCTTGATAATAATGAAAAAGAATTAATAAAAAAACAAGTTGACAAAGAATTTAGTTCTGTTTCACTTAAAAATGAAGATATAAGAGTAATTCAACAAAATAAAAAAGTCTTTGATAAATCATTAAGTTTTCTGGCTGTTCTTTGTAGTATATTAATAGTAATAATAGTAATTATGTATATAATTTATAGATTTGAATTTAGTTATATTAAATTGCTCGGTATTAGTGCTTTATTTTCATTAATTATGGTGGCGGTAACAGAAACATCATTTTTATTTTTAATAGCTAAAAATTATTTATCAGCAGACCCGAATAATATTAAACTAAAAATAATTGAAAAATTAGACAAATAATTAAGATTTAATTTTAAATAATAAGTTAATAATATATGGCAGAACATTATACAAATTTATTTTTTAGTATATCTTTGCATGTTTTATTGCTTTTTATTTTTTTAACTATATTTTATTGGACTATCATAACTAAAACAGAAAAAAAGAGTTTAGACACTGAAATAAATAATTCAATTAATAATTTAAACATTAAAATACCAAAAAATTCTGTCACCGAAGATATGTTTAAATATTTCAAAAGTTATTATTCAGGAAAAAATTCAAATTTAAGTAAAAATAATAATTTATTATTAAAATTTAATATTGTAATTATAATATTATTATTTGTTGTATTACTAAGTGTTTTAAGTGTAAGATATTTTACATGTAATCTTCCAATCAGTATTTATGAAATTCTTTTAGAAAATATAATTATTTTAATATTAGTTGGTGGAATAGAATATTATTTTTTCATGAATATCGCAAGTAAATATGTACCAGTTTTACCTTCATATTTACCAAGTATAGTTAAAGAAAATATTGATTCTGATTTAAAAACTAATTAAAAATAATTTAGTATTATTAAATGGACTTAGAAGAAAAAGAAAATAGCCCAGCGAGTTATGCAACTATTTTTGTACTTATTATTACTTCTCTACTATTCGCTTGGTGGAATTACGCAAGTTTATGTACCCCAACTGAATCGTTTCAAAATTTTATACCAAAAAGTAATTTTAAGAAAGCGTTATTTCCGTTAGTTAAAATATATTATTTAGTACTGTGTATATTTTTTTTCTTGTTTCCAATGTATTTATTTTTACAGGCCTTAATTCTTCTTAAAAAAAAATTAAATATTTAAAGATTATAATTAAATTTTATATATATAAATGGAACATTATAATCATATTCCAATTATTTGCAGACAATATGCATTTAATAATAATGAAGAGTTTAATTTTGAAGAGTTTAATAATGAGGAGGGTAATAACGAAGAAGTTAATTTTGAAGAGGTTAATTTTGAAGAGATTATTTATAGATGTCTAAATGTGTCTGAGACGGTAGATATAAGTACTATACACATCAACAAAAATAGTAATTCCTTTACACAAAAAAATAAACATACCACCGAAGTGAATTTAAAAAGATTTAAGACATATTAAACTCTCTTAAATTCATTTTCAAAATAAAATATAACTAATAATATATATACTAAATGACCGTCAAAAGATATCAAATTATCATAATAATTATTTTGATTTGTTCTATTATCTATTTTTTCACCAATAAACATGGTAAAAGAAAATTAAGAAAGGAATGGATAAATAAAGATACTATTTCAATATTAACCACGAACCACAATAATTTAATTTCTAAAAATAATCTTAGCATATTTGTAATTGAATGTGACTCATATCACTATTTATCTGACGTCGCCCTTCATTTTATAAATGAGAATATTAATAAGAAATCAAAGCTTAATGTATATTATATTAATGAAACTATAGAAACTAAAATGCCTAATGTTACTAATATAATGACGGGAGAGATTACAATAAATGGAAATGATAGTTTTACATCAAGATTGTTAAAAGGGATAAAACAAATTAAAACTGATTATGTTTATTTACTTCAGGGTGACCACTGGTATCATAAGAACTTTTTAGATGAAATCACTATTAATACGTTAATTGAGATATGTTATAAATACAATTTAGACCAATTAAAATTAACACCAGGTAGTTATGGGATATATAAATGTAAAAACTATTTTACTAATGATTTCGAAATAGGTAAGGTATTTAGTAATGACTCTCTTTATGTTAATGATAAGTTTTCAATTCATTGGGCATTTGGGTCAGACTACCCTATGTCACATAATGCTACAATATTTAAGAAACAATACTTGATTAATAACTTAGAAGAATGCATCAAGAATAACGTACATACTCCATGGCAACACGAAATTTATAATTTCAAATACATAGAACATATTAAAAAACATACAAATGATACTCGTAATCTAAGAATTGCTTGTATATCAAAAAGATATGAAAATCAAAAAGAAGTTGGAATTGTAAGGCAGGGGAAAATAACAGATTTTGGTTTTAAAATTATAAATGAAAATAGACATTTAGATATAATTAACTTATGTAATATCAATTACCTATTAAAAGATTTAGGACCAATTGAAAAAAAAATTCACGTTTCTTGGAAGACAAAAGATATTTTAGACCTGGATTTTACTATAATTAAACATGGAATTAAGCAATTAAAAGACTTAAATCCAGAATACACATTTGAAATTAGTGACAATGATGATGTTGACAAATTTATAAAGAAACATATATCTAATAATGATTATCATTTAATAAAAGATAAAAACATTGTAGAAAAAGTAGACCTTTGGCGTTTATTAAAAATTTATCATGAAGGTGGTTTTTATATGGATATTGATCGTTTATGTAATATTCCTTTTAAGGATATTATTAATTCAGAACATAAATGTATATTGCCAATGCATTCTGATATTGATTTTTCACAAGATATTATGATGAGTTCATCTAAAAATATTATTTTTAAAGAAGTGATTGATCTAAATTTAAAAAGAAGACGGGAGGGATGTACAGATATATTGACATTGGGTCCTATAACTTATTTTCATGCTATTACAAAGATTTTATTGGGGAATCAAATTTCAAGATATCCATCAAAAGATAATCTAATTAAATTAAGATCTATTATTTCTAATTGTAAATATTTATCTACTTTTAGAGAAGATCCACCATATAATACATTAGTATATAGAGGATCACACATAGGTTTTGATAAAACAGAGTTTTATGAATATTGTGATGTAAATCATTGGACTAAAAACAATCCAAATAATTCTGATAATAAACCATATGGTAAATAATTAATCAATATATTCTTTAACTTTCGTCTTCTTGTAGTCTTTTTAGGTTCATATTAAACTCTCTTAAACTTACTTAAAGAATAAATATATATTATATTGGAAGCAAAGTCTTCTATGCTATGATGCCCGAGTGGTCTAAGGGGTGTGACTTAAGATCACATGACGAGAGTCTCGTGGGTTCGAACCCCACTCATAGCATAGAATACTTTAAATTTTTATAATTAACTTACTTTTATGCATAAGTGCCCGAGTGGTCTAAGGGGTACGACTCAAGTTCGTATGGCGAAAGCCTCGTGGGTTCAAACCCCACCTTATGCATAAAATTAAGTATTAAGTCCCGGGTTTAATTTACCGTATTTATCTTCCGTTTATCTATTTTATCTTCCGTTTATTTCGGGGAAAAATTCTAAATACATTTTCATAATAGAGTCCGAATAGAGCGTAAACACAATTTTTAAATATAACAGAAAAAAATAAAATAAATTGTAATATAAATGGCAAAATTAAAAGAAAGACAATTTTATAATGTCGGGAGTCGTAAAACTGAAATTGTACCTGAACAGTATATCAAAGTAGTTAAATTTAAAAATGGAACATATGCATTACTTGGTGTTTCAAAAAAAGATGAAAATATGTTTAAAATATTTTCACAAGATAAATTAGATAAAATGGAAAAAAAATATGGCAAATCAAAAAAATACAAAC
>JGI20154J14316_10000662_pt1 | contig 31182 bp, 16 predicted proteins | sample COG_04_FD_14316 | JGI IMG/M metagenome (IMG submission 14316)
TTTTCTTATTTGTTAGTTAATTGTCAGTGTGCAATATATAGGGGTTTTTATTTTTTGAATACGCTTTGATTATCACTTAAGTTGCATTTTTTATCTATTCTGCAATATTTCAAAAAAAAGTGCGCAAATTAATGCGCACTTTTTTCTACTAACTAATTATAACGATGCTATTTCTTTACTAATTTAAAGTCATCTACATGTAAAAGAACTCCTTTAGTCCGTCGATATGCTTGTAAAACCACATTTTTTCTCCCTTCAATTACGGTGAACTTAAGATTGTGCTTTTCCCATTTGTTATCTTGCCCTGCTTTTACATCATTTTTTGCATACATATGAGTGTCGTCTTTTCCTTTACCTGAAAAGGCTTTTACTGAATAATTACTCTTCCAAGACTGACCACCTGTATTTGTTATTTTAACAGCTACGCTGAATACATAGGCAGCGCCAACTTCTAAATTGGTGTATTTAACCAAAGTTGCATTTGCTGCGTCTCCACTAGTCGCAAACTTATTCGAATTGTTAAACCCTTTTCCTTTTTTTTCAGTCACAGTCCATGTTGATTTTCCCCAGCCACCAAACTTCCCTTTTGCAAGGGTTAAAAGATCAGTTCCTCTTTCTAGATTTTCAAAATTCTGATTGATCTTAACTTTTTTTTGAGCTTGAATGCTAACATTAAAAGTAAAAAGTAAGATGAGTATTGCAAAAATATGTTTCATGGGTTTAAATTTTAGTTCCGTTCAAAACTATTAGAATATTTCACAAGGAAAGTTTTAAAAATTATCTCAAAGGTTTCAAGTTTTATCTTTTTACTTTTTATTAATTACAGTCATCATTTCTTCTTTTAGCTTCAATTTAATTTTTGCGAACTCCTTTTGGCTTGCCAGGTTATTCCATTCATAAGTATCGGTTGTATTATTATACAATTCTTCTTTCCCGTTCTTATACAATATATAGCGCCAATCTTTGGTTCTATAGGTGTAGTTTTGTTGCATAACATAAGAAACGTCTAAATCGGCAGTAATCTCAATATGCCAAAGAGCTCCAGGATTGCTATTAAAGCCTACACCTTCTATAGGTTGGTTTATTCCTGCACCTAAAACAGTTAAAGCACCATTGGGGCCTTTCCATCTNTTAGTTTTAGGATTGTTTAAAAAAGGTTGAATACTGAAACCATCTAATCGTATTTTGGTAGTAGACTTTTTATTTTCTTTTAGGTTTTATTTATTACCCTGTATTGAAAAAATTTCGATAATTAATTAATATTTTTTCCTTAAAATTACCCTAGAATGTTCAGCTATTATTTATATGTGTGTTCATTAGAGAACTAATAGCTGCTATAAATCAATAATAACATTTCTTTATTCAATAAGGTTTTGATTTCTATATTTGGGATTTTCTACTATACTATTTCTACCTAATAACACCTGATATTGGCTTCGTTTTCCTTTGACCGCATTTCTAAGAAGTATAAAAAGCATTAGATAAACGAATACTCAAGGATTGTCAATGTGAACTAGGACAGGTTCCTAATTTTAAAATAACGTTCAGGTGAGTTTTAAAAGTCAAACAATTACTCTATAAACTCCATCAATCCAAACCTATTGGCTTGATGCACATTTTTTGAAATATCATAAATTGGAAAAATTGTTGAGATAGACCGTCGATCACCCTCGACGTCATTTCGGTCTTGGCGAATGGCTAAAAAAGCCCAACGGTTTCCTGCAGCAACTGGCACCACTTGACCAAGGTATCCGAAATTTGATATTGGAATGGCTAGCTCCATAGTCCAGCCAATATCAATATCACTGTTATCATTTATTGTACCCTTGTAAGTAACTTCAACTTTATAGTTAGGATTAAATCCCTTAAAAGCCAAATCTTTTCCTTGGTAAAAATCATTAAAATATATAAAGTCGTTGGCAGCTTTATTCAAATTTAACTCATATCCAAAATGAGTATCAAGACTGTCTGGTACGGTAATAAAAAAAATTTCAGCACAATCATCTAGATACGGCGCTCCATCTCTTTGCGTCTCTCGAACGGTTAGGAATTTATCTTTCATCTGAAAGAACACATATAAGTATTCTTCATCCCAGAGCATTCGAAAAACAGTTTGTTGTGCATCATCTGGTGCATCCACCTTATAAAAATAGTCTAATTTCCTAGCTTCTGTCTTTTTCCATATTTTCTCATTCATTTCACCATCAATCAAAACAGCTTCTGTAGCTTTAGACACCTTGAAAACAGGTTGTTCCCCTAGGGATAACTTCTTATCTGATTGCCCCATAGATAGCATCCCTGACAACATTATTATAGCCGTTGAACACTTGAGTACTGCAGAATAAATTGTTGATAATTGTTCCATATTATTTTGTTTATATTTTATTTTTATGTGCTTTACATGCTGTTTATAATAAATAATTCGCATCATTTTTATTTCCAAATTTCAAAACCTTGCCTGATTACAAAAAATATTATTATAAAATAAGGTCGAAATAGTTTTTAGAAAGACGCATAAATTAACCATGATTAACCAAATATTAACATTAAACCAGATAAGGAAAAGATCTTTGTCCTTTTTAGACCACAAATATGCTTGTCACCCAAGCATCAGGTCGCATCTAAACGCTCATAATGGGAACTACTTTCATCAATAAGCTATCAATCGCTTAATTATAGTGAAGTTCAAGAAAAAATAGTTGGAGATTCATTTTTCTAACTAATAAACAAAAAAGGGCTATTTAATTTCAGACTAAATTAAAAATTGGAAACGCTATTAAATATGAAGTGTATAAAAATACAGAATATGCTTGTTCTCGTTTTAATAGTACTTCTAGTTTATAGTTCAGAATTAAATACCAAAAAAAACTATTAGCAATCGAATCAAGAATACCTGGGCTCGACCATTCTCAATGACCTTTAATTATTAATTAACTATAAATCAAACACTTATACATAATAAATCTAATTAAAAAAGTAAATATTTTTATGCCCCAAAAGTAAAATCCTAATTTTTTAGTAAAAATATCTTTAGATAATTACTGAATACTTTCAGGTAATTTTAGCTCAAAATTAACTTTTTGTTACCTCTTTCTTTGTTTTTTTATTAAGTATTACACAAAAATGTTAATTTAATATATATCTCTCAAATCTTATTTATTAGCATTTTTAATCATTGAAATCGCCTTTAAAAAGGAACAAAAAAATATTAACCATTAATTAAACAACCAATTATGAGAAATACAATTACCGTTTTATTGAGAAGTAGTTTCCTTCTGGGGACGCTCCTCATGTTTATGAGCCTTGACGAAGCTAATGCGCAACAAACCATTAGTGGTACAGTTGTCGAAAAGTCTGGCATGGGTATTCCAGGAGCGAATATCCTTATAACAGGAACATCTAAAGGGTCTATTACAGATTTTGATGGAAATTTTAGCATTTCAGTTGCATCAAATGATGTTTTAGAAATTTCTTTCATAGGTTATGTAACACAATACATTACTGTAGGTAACCAAACTACAATTAGAATTACTTTAGCAGAAGATGCGACACAATTAGATGAAATAGTAGTCATTGGTTATGGTACTGCGAAGAAAAGTGATGTTACTGGCGCCGTTTCTCGAATAACAGCAAAATCATTCGAAAACCAACCACTAACGCGTGTCGAAGACGCCCTTCAAGGTCGAGCTTCCGGTGTTACTGTTGCTGGTTCTGGCGCTCCAGGAAAAGCAATAAAAGTAAGGATTAGAGGTGTTAACTCCATTACGGGTAACAACGATCCTCTTGTAGTAGTTGATGGTGTTTTTGGAGGAGATTTAAGAGCAATAAACCCAAATAACATTGCCTCAATGGAGGTTCTTAAAGATGCATCTGCTCTCGCTATTTATGGTTCTAGAGGGTCTAACGGTGTTATTTTAGTAACCACTAAAAAAGGTTCAGGTAAAGCTAAAGTAACTATTGATCAGTTTGTAACTATTTCTAATATTAATAAAAGAATTCAAACGTTAAGTTCTGTACAATTTGCTAATTTAGAAAATGTAGAATTTATTGCTAATCCAGTTAACAATCCAGCTGACGCTCCTTATTCTGCTACTCAAATTGCAAATTTTGAGGCAAATCCTATTAACTATCAGGATTTAATTTTTCAGACTGGTGTTACGATCAATACGCAGCTTTCGATTAGTGGAAGTAGCGATGACAAATTACGCTACTTTTTATCCGGAAACATTATTGATCAAGAAGGTACACAAATTACTTCTAACTATAAAAGATATTCTTTTAGATCTAATTTAAGTAAAGAGTTTAACGATAAATTAAGTGTTTCTGCTAATGTGACTGCAAGTAGAGAAATCACTAAAAATGATCAAGATGCATTTAGAAGTCAAGATGGTAGTAGTATTTTAAGAGCGATAACATGGGACCCGACAGCTCCAGTAAGAGATGCCAATGGTGACTATATTTTAAGGTCTCCTAGAGAGGTTGCGAATAACAACTATAATCCTATTAGAAGGTTAGAACTTAGTAACCACAATGTAACGTCAGATCGTTTAAATATAACTTTAAATGGTACCTACAATTTTACAGATAACCTGAGTTATACTTTGATTACTTCTGCATCTACTTTGCATAGAGATACCGAATCTTTCAGAGTCGAAGGCGATTTTAACGCTACAGGTTTTACCGATATTTCTTATCAAAACAATAATGCTACCTCACACCAAATGAGTAGTATTTTAAATTGGAAAAAATCATTTAATAAGCATAATTTTGATGTTACGGGTGTGTACGAATTTCAAGGAACTCGAGCACTTAACAATGGTTATGCTGTAGCAGATTTAAATGTAGGAGGGCTGTACTTAGCAGACAATAGTGCCAATGAAACTTTTGCCAATTCTGGAAACGAATCAGCAATACAGTCGTATTTAGGTCGTGCACAATACAACTTTAATAGCTTTCTGTATTTAACAGGTGCTATGAGAGTGGATGAGTCCTCAAGATTTGCAAAGGATAATAGAACGGGGTATTTCCCTTCTGGAGCCATTGCCGTAAACTTAGCAGAATTAAATTTTATTAAAAACTCACCTTTATCAACATTTAAATTTAGAGCAGGCTGGGGTAAAGTAGGAAACCAAAACATTAATTCTAGTGCAAGATTTTCGCTAAATAATAACGCAGGACTTTATACAATTGACGGTCAAAACACGAATACCGGATCTATTCAAGCACAAGAAGGTAACCCAAATTTAACTTGGGAAACAACTACGCAAACTAACATTGGTTTAGATTTTGGCTTTTTAAATGGACGCATAAAAGGATCTATTGACTGGTATAACAAGGATACTGAAGACTTATTACTTCAAACAATTGTTCCCGGCACATCTATCAGAACCTTCATAAATGCAGGTGAGGTTAACAATAGAGGTATTGACTTTTCACTTGGTGCAGACATCGTTGAAAATGATAATTTTAACTGGAATGCTAGCTTTAATCTTTCACACCTTAAAAATAAAGTTACCAAACTGAATGACGGCGCAGACTTTATTGTTGGTAATGCTAGTGGAATTGGTGGTGCTGGAATCAAACTTAATGTTATAAAAGTAGGACAACCTCTAGGAACATTTTGGGGTTATGAAGCACAAGGAACATGGAAAACTACTGATAATATTCCTTTAGATGGCGACGGAAACCCATTGTTCCAACCAGGCGATGCAAAATTCAAATTAGATGCGAACAATGAATTAGAATTCAACACCATTGGTAGTGGTTTGCCGGATGTCACTTTTGGATTCAATAACACATTTACATACAAAAACTGGGATTTAAACGTCTTTTTAAATGGATCATTTGGATTTGATGTGTACAACCAAGCTAGAGGTACTATTACTGGAAATGGAGGAAATAGAAGTAACCTTTCTCCTGATGTCTATGACAGATGGACCCCCGAAAACGAGACGGACTTGCCAAAAGCAGGAACTGGGAATGTTTTAAATTCTTCTCGTTGGGTTGAAAATGGTGATTTTATAAGATTGAGCAACTTTAAAGTAGGTTATACTTTTGACAAAAGTATTATGAAAGGTATAAATAGCATGCAACTATACGCAAGTGGACAAAATCTACTTTTAATTACAAACTATAGTGGTTATGACCCTGAGGTATCATCACAACTTTTAGGAGGCGCTAATGAAGATGCTGGAGCAGGAATTGACACTGGAGCTTATCCAAACCCTGTTTCATTCACAATTGGACTTAAAGTTCAATTTTAAAAAAAATAATAATTAAAAAAAAAAAAATGAACAAAATTAGTTTTAAAAAAGTTTTTAAAAGCACTTCCTTATTAGGACTGTTCTTTTTATGCACTTTAATTGGAATTACCGTACAAAGTTGTGCGAACTTAGACCCAGATCCTACAGAGTTTAACCTACCACCAGAATCTTTTGGAAGTTTAGAAGAAATGGATAACGGTATTGGCGGTGTGTATAGCCAAGTAGCCATAGCTGCTCGTATGACAACGTTTTACGCACCAGCGTGGGCTGGAGATGACATGACAACACACCGAGCTCTTAATAAGGCTGACTTTAGAGAGTTTGACCAAAGAGTTGTTTTGTCTTCAAACAGTAGATTATTAAGAAACTGGAATGCTATTTTTGACGCTATAAACGCTATTAATGGGGTTTTAGATCGTTCGGCAGGATTGCTTGGTTTAGAGGCTGTAGATCAAAATTTATTAGAGCAATATATTGGTGAAGCTTATTTTTTAAGAGGTATACTATTTTATCAATTGGCGCGTGTACATGGAAGAATTCCTTTACCCTTAACCAAATTTCCTGACCCAAATATTTCAAGAGCATCATTAGAAGACGTATATCTCCAGATTGAATCTGATTTATTAGCTGCAGAAGAAAGACTTCCAAACATCTATCCAAATGTGAACGCAGGAGCTCCAAGACCAAATTCAGGTTCTGCTAGAGCCTTTTTAGCGCGTTTATATATGGATTGGGGAGGGTTCCCAATGAAGGACGCGAGTAAATATACACAGGCAGTCTCTTCGGCGAAACAAGTAATGGATAACGCAGGTTTACATGGATTTGGTCTTGTGGACGATTTAGAAGATTTGTGGACATTAGCAGGGCGTTTTAGCAAAGAATCAATGTATACAATTGCATTTTGTAAGCAGTGTCCTAACAATTCAGTGAGTAACATGAAGTTTAGTAGATTAGGATTACCTGCTGATTTAGGTGGATGGAATGAAACATTTGCTGAAATTAAATTTTTTGAAGATTTTCCTGCAGGTCCAAGAAAAGACGCTACATACAGGTTAGATTTAGATTGGGAGTCCTTCAATGCTCAAAAAAGCCCTGTTTTTAAGAAAATTACAGGCCCTATTGGAGATTTAAACCCAGGAGACTTTCTTACGGAAAGAAATGACTTTATTATGCGATATGCTGAAATATTATTAATTTATGCGGAAGCATCTGGTCTTTCAGGAAATGTAACTACTGAGTCATGGGAGGCACTTAATAAAATTCGTCGTAGGGCTGCAGGATTACCACACGGAACTCCTGATCCTAGCGTAGATATTACCACTGGAACTATAGAAGATATAGCTTTCGAAGAAAGTAAATGGGAATTTGCAGGAGAGTATAAAAGATGGTACGATTTAATGCGAAGAGAAAAAGTTCAAGAAGTGCTTTCGGTCAGAGATGATGTTAGCGGAACAGTTGAGGAACACAGCCCTATTGTAGGAAGTCTTGGGACCAGTAATTACCTAGCCCCTATCCCTGCAGATGCAGTTGCTAGAAATCCAAATTTAGCAAACTAATAATTATAATTTTGAGTTGGTGGAAAACGGTAAGAGATATTTATTTCTTGCCGTTTTCTTATTTCCTTAAAAAATATAAATTAGTATATTTGTTATTACTATAATCTGGACGCTTGACGTTCTAATAATTGTAACATCCTAACTAAATATTTCATCATAAAATGAAAGCCTTCAAAAATTTATTGATTTTAAGTGCATTATTTATATTTTCATGTAAAAAAGAAAAAGCACCTAATATTGAAGAGAGCGTTTCGAAACAAAAATTGTTTACCTCAGTTTCCGCAAAAGAAACGGGAGTTGATTTTATAAATGTTTTAGAAGAAACAATCGATGCCAATTATTTTCAATATAATTATATGTATATCGGAGGAGGCGTAGCTTCTGGTGACATTAATAATGATGGCCTCGTTGATTTATTTTTTACGTCAAACTCCAACGAGAATAAACTCTACTTAAATAAAGGTGATTTTAAATTTGAAGACATTACAAAAGAAGCAGGAATACCCCATGAAAAAGGTTTTGATACTGGAGTAAATTTTGTCGACATCAATAATGATGGGTTTATAGATATTTATATCTCCAGAGGTGGATGGCTAGATGAAGCTAACAAATTTGCGAATCAATTATTTATCAATAATGGTGATTTAACTTTTTCTGAAAAAGCTGTAGAGTTCGGTTTGGCGGATGCCAATAGAACGATTCAAACCCTGTTTTTTGATTATGATAATGATAATGACCTAGATGCTTATGTAACCAATGCACCTGATATTATAAATAGGAACCAAACTGAAATTTTTAATTTAAAAGAAATACAAAAAAATCCAGAAACTCTTAAACTGAAAGGAAGTGATAGATTATACAATAATGATGGTACAGGTCATTTCACAGATGTTTCTATAGAAGCTGGTATTATGCCTGAAATGGCTTTTGGACTGAATACAGAAGTTATTGATTTTAATAACGATGGGTGGCTTGATATTTACGTGAATAATGATTTTAATATGCCTGATTTTGCATTTTTAAACAATGGAGACGGCACCTTTACAGAAAGTGCAGAAAAGCTAGTTAAGCACATGTCTTTTAATAGTATGGGAGGCGATGTTGCAGACATAAACAACGATGGCTTTTTAGACTTGATGACGGTTGATATGAACCCTAAGGATTATATTAGATCTAAAACTACCATGGGAATGACCTCTATAAGTAAGTTTAAAAAAATGACCTCTAGTGGATATCATTACCAATACATGCATAATATGCTGCAAATAAACAATGGAGATGGATCGTTTCGTGAGGTTTCCAAAATGGCTGATATAGGTGATACCGATTGGAGTTGGGCTCTTCTATTTGCTGACTTTGACTTGGATGGGCTAAATGATATTTTTGTAACTAACGGTGTATTTAGAGATGTTATTGATCGTGATTCAAACAAAGCTATTGTTGCGCAATTAAAAAAAAAGAATCGAAAGCCAACCAAAGAAGATTTTTTAACATATGCCAAAATGTTACCACAACAAAAACTGATAAATTATTTTTTTAAGAATAATGGTGATTTTACATTTGAGGATACCTCTTCAAAATGGGTAGACGATAGCCCTTCTTTTTCTAATGGCGCTGTATATGCAGATTTAGACAATGATGGAGATCTCGATATTGTTATAAATAATATTAATGACAATGCAACTATTTTAAAAAATAATGCTAAAGAACTTGATAAAGGAAATTATTTACAAATTTCTTTTGTTGGCCCTGAAAACAATGTTTTTGGAATTGGAACTAAAGTAAGTCTTTTATTTGAAGATGGAAGTACCATGGTTCGACAATTGATAAATGCTCGAGGGTTTTTATCTGCTGTATCAAATAAGTTGCATTTTGGTGTTGGTCCTGCGACCTCTATCAAAAATCTTGAAATAGTCTGGCAAGATGGTAAAACACAAAAACTTATAAACATTAAAGTAAATCAAAAACTTCAAATTAAATATGAAGATGCTACAAAAAAAAGATCACTGCACTTCACTGCTAGCCCACAGCCTAAGCTCTTTGAAAAATTAGCGTCTCCTTATAAACATATTGACCCCTCTTTTAATGATTACGATCTTCAAGTTCTACTCCCTCATAAACTATCCCAAACAGGTCCAGGAATAGCAGTAGCTGATATTAATAATGACGGAATTGAAGATGTCTTTATCGGTGGGGGCCGTTCCCAACCAGGACAAATATTCATTGGTGAAAAATCGGGGACATTTAAAAAAATAAATAACCGAATATTTAATCTTGATAAAATCTACGAAGACGTAAGTGCCTGTTTTTTTGACGCTGATAACGACGGTGATCAAGACCTATATGTCGTTAGTGGCAGTTATGAATTTTATAGAAATCCACGAATGCTACAGGATAGATTGTATTTAAATAATGGGAAAGGGAATTTTAGAAAGACAAAAAAATCGCTACCAGAAATGCACTCAGCAGGTGCTGTTGTGATTCCATCAGACTTTGATAATGACGGTGATCTCGATTTATTTTTTGGTGGACGTGTAATCCCTGCGAATTATCCACATGCCCCTAAAAGCACATTATTAATAAATAATAACGGTAATTTCAGTGACCAAACCGAAAAATTAGCACCAGATTTACTAAATATAGGCATGGTTATAGATGCTAAATGGTTTGATATTGATAATGACAAGGACTTGGATTTAATTGTTACTGGAGAATGGATGGGTATAGAGGTACTTTTAAATGATTCAGGAAAATTTAAAAAAACGTCTCGTTATAAGACATTACAGAATACCAAAGGCTGGTGGAATAAGATTTTAGTTGCAGATATTGATAATGACGGTGATGATGATATCATTGCGGGGAATTTAGGTCTCAATTATAAATTTCATGCCACCGATGAGAAGCCGTTTCATGTGTACTTCTCTGATTTTGATTACAACGGGACCCAAGATATTTTGTTAGCAAAATATTATAATAATAAACAAGTACCCGTAAGAGGAAAAGAATGTACTGCGCAACAAATGCCACATCTACAGTCAAAGATTAAGTCCTATCGAGATTTTGCTAGCAGAGACCTTGAAGGTATTATTGGCCCCAGTATAAAAAGAGCCTCGCACTATGAAGTAAACGAATTTAGATCTGGTTTATTTATAAATACAGGTAATGATAATTATAGTTTTCAACCTTTTGGTAATCAAGTGCAACAGTCACCTATAAACAGTATTGTCTACTACGATTTTAATGGTGATAATAAGAAAGACTTGCTACTAGCTGGCAATAATTACCAGTCTGAAGTGGAGACCACAAGAGCTGACTCAGGAATTGGCAACCTCTTATTAGGTGACGGAAATGGTGCTTATAATTCTTTGAATCATTTAGAGTCTGGTTTCTTTGCAGACAAAGATGTTCGTGATGTTGTTTTAATAAATACCGGCAGCCTTCGGTTACTTTTAGTTATAAATAATAATGATAGCCATGATCTTTTTAAACTCTCTCACTAAGCGTATCTCTCAGTTTCCTTGTAAACTTCTTAATGCGAATATTCTAGGTACCATAAAAAAAGGAATCATTTTATAAATAGCCCTTTTGTACCCAAATTATTTTCCTAAAAAAGAGGTGTCCTAGTTAATAATTACTAGCATTTCTTTATTCAATAAGGTTTTGATTTCTTTATACTTGGGGTTTTGGGCTAGGTTATTCCATTCATAAGTATCGGTTGTATTATTATACAATTCTTCTTTCCCGTTCTTATACAATATATAGCGCCAATCTTTGGTTCTATAGGTGTANTTTTGCTGCATAACATAGGAAACGTCTAAATCGGCAGTAATCTCAATATGCCAAAGAGCTCCAGGATTGCTATTAAAGCCTACACCTTCTATAGGTTGGTTTATTCCTGCACCTAAAACAGTTAAAGCACCATTGGGGCCTTTCCATTTTTTAGTTTTAGGATTGTTTAAAAAAGGTTGAATACTGAAACCATCTAATCGTATTTTGGTAGTAGACTTTTTATTTTCTTTTAGGTTGCATAGGTCTTTTAAAGTGGGATAAATATCGATTAAAGAGACAGCATGATGAACTACATCACCTGCATTTGAAAGTTGTGGATCTCTTATTATAAAAGGAATGTGTGTGCTTTCGTCCCACGGAGAGTTTTTATATAAATACTCCTTTTCGCCCATTTGCCAGCCGTGATCGCTTGTGAAGATTACGATCGTATTGTCTTTAAACTTGCTGTTGTTCATTGCATTTATTACAACTCCAATCTGATCATCTACAAAAGCTACACACGCTAAGTAGGCTTGTAAAAATCTTCGTAAGCCTTCATCATTATTCGGAAAGGATTTTTTTAATTTTTTAAAATAAGCCAATCCCATTTCAGATTTTGGATACACAGTAGCATAGTAAATGTCTTTGATATCTCCTTCCTTAATTTTTGGCATTTGAATTTCTTCTAGGGGAAACATATCAAAATATTTCTGGGGTGCATATAATGGTGTGTGAGGGTTTACAAAACCAACTCCCATAAAAAATGGCTGTTTGCTATCGGATTGTTCAAGTGCTTTTATTTTTTTAGCCACCCATTGCGCATGTTGTTCATCTGGCATTAAATCACGATTATGGTCATCGATATACCGAAATGGCTTTCTTCCGTATGTCCATCCGGTCTCTATAAATCCTCCTTCACCATCAGAAACAACAGGTGTATCTGATAATGGTGCAAAGGAGCCATCTACCACATTGATACTTCTAAAAGGTTCTGGAACGGAAGAGTGCCCCATAATCCGTTTTCCGTTTTTGTCAATTCCACTAGAGGCGTGGGGGCCATAATTAATACCTTCTGGAACACCCCATTCATCCCAATATTTTTTTACGTTTTTATGTAATAATTTTCCGGTTCCAAGTGTTTTGTATCCGTTCTCTTTAAATAGCTCAATAAAAGTTTTTTTATCTTTTAATACTGTATGTTTAAAATGGGGTGTCCAGCCAAAATCGCGAGAGTTGTGGGGATAGATACCTGTAAATAAACTATTTCTTGATGGTGAACATACCGGAACATTGGTGTGCGCATTTTTAAACACAGTTGCAGACTGGGCAAACTTATCTATGTTTGGTGTTTTTGCTTGCGGATGTCCTCCGTAAACACCCTGATAATCATTTAAATCATCCACCATGATAAATAAGACATTCGGATGATTTTCTGATGCTAGATTCTCATTATTTTGACAACTTAACACACTTGGTGCTGTTGCAAAAATCAAAATAAGATATCTCAAAAAGTAGTTCATAGAATTACTGTTTTGCATTAAATACTTCTTTAGCTATTTTTTTAAAGTGTTGAAAGAGCCCATCATAATCATTATTGGCGATCAATGCTTTATCAAATAAAGAGCTACCCATACCAACACCTATAGCTCCTACTTTAAAAAAGGAAGCAATATTGTCTACCGAAACACCTCCTGTTGGAAGTAGTTTTAGATTAGGAAGTGGTGCTAAAACATCCTTAACATATCCTGGTCCTAATTGAGTAGCAGGAAATATTTTTACAGCTGTTGCTCCAAGTTTATTCGCATTATAAATTTCTAATGGTGTATATGCTCCAGGAAAAATTGGAATATTTTCTTTAGTACAGTAGTTTACTACCTCTTTGTCTAAAACAGGGGTTACAATAAATGATGCACCAGCAGCAATCGCTTTCTTTAAATCTGCCATGGTACAAACGGTCCCAGCACCAATATTTATATCCGGATTATCCGAAGATAATTTACGTATAATTTCGCAGGCATTTTCAGAATTCATCGTGATTTCTAAAGTTGTAAATCCTGCTTTTTTATAATACGGTAGTATTGCTTCAATAACCTTTAACGAAACATTTCTCAGAATACCGACTACCGGCATTTTATCAAATAATACTTGCTTATATTGTGCTCCCATTTAAAGTTTTTCTATTTTTTTTAATAATTTTAAATGCCCTTTAATAACTGAATGATCAACTGTTTCTTTTGAGATTATTACTGTTTTTAACCCTAAGCCAAGTATTTTAATGGCCACATTGTACAATTCAAATATATTTGATCCAGCACATAGTTTTATCAAATTACAATTTATAGTTTTTAGTGTCTTAAGTTCTTCGCCTATTAGCAGTCCACTTAAATAGTAAAAATTGGCTGTTGTTGTTCTTTCCTTAAATAAATCACTGGTTCTTATGTTAAACAATGTATTCAAAATAGATTGATTTTTACTTGATTTTATCACGCCTTTTTTAAAGGCAGTTTGCTCTTTGCTTTCAAAAGACCCTGAACAAACTGAATTTTTTAAAATAGTGTTTTCAGTGATTACATTAAATACTTCACCTGTCATAAATGTTTTAAAATCTACTACAGAATTATTTTTAAAAATGATATGTTTACTGTGAGTTCCAGGAAGAATGAACACAGTGGTTTCTCCCTTGTCTTCATCAGATATCAAACCAAGAACTTGCGCTTCTTCCCCTCTAATAACATCATCTTTCGTTTTTATTCCGGAAATTAGATGTATTGGGTTTTTTAAAATTGACGTGTTAATTTTTTCCAGATAAATAGACTCACCTTTTGATGAAAAAGGCAATTGAGCATAGGGTAACTCCCTAATTCCTATAGAAGAAGAAGCCATTCCTGATATTAAAATTTTAAAAGTATCATCAATCGAACTTTTAAATTGAATACATTGTTTTTTTAGAAAATTAAGAAAGAACTCTTCTCTATCTCCTCTCTTGTGTAGCCAATCATTATAGATCTTTTTAATACCTTTTGTAGATGTTACCTCTTCAATAATTTCTGATGTGATTGTATCAACTAATCGCATTCTAAAATTAGAAGTTCCCCAATCTACACTTATAAATTTTTCGCTTTGCATGTGTTTATAATGTTTTTCAAAATTAAGACCAATGTTTACGAAAATGATGTCAGTCATTAACTGATTTTAAACATTAATTACCCTAAAAGGTTCAAAATTCATGCAATTATTTAAATTTAAAAAAGTAATTTTATTTTTGGAATTTTGTACTAAAGTTTTCTAATTGATAAACTATGTTAATTTTTGATAAGGAAAGGATAGTAATTGACATCGAAAATCAAGTAATTTTTATAACTTTTGCCATCAATTTATGTTTGAAAAAATAATGAAATTAATAAATATCATTTGCCTCTTATTAATTGTCCTTTTTTGAGTTTTTATTCAAAAAAAATAAACAGAAAATTACATAAAAATATATATACTTATGAAGTTAAATCATAAAAATTTTATTTTAAGCTTATTCCTTATAGTAACTACTAGTATTGTAAAAGCTCAAACTTTAGATGCCATCATAGAAAACCCTCAAGTTGTAGAAATTAATAAACTTCCTGCTAGAGCTTCGTTTTTTGCCTATGAATCTAAAAAGTTGGCTAAAAAAAATAGTATTGAAGACTCAGAAAACTATCTATCCTTGAACGGTCTTTGGAAATTTAACTGGACAAGGAGCCCAAAAGATAGGCCTATTAATTTTTACAAAGAGGACTACAATACTAGTAATTGGAAGGATATCCCTGTTCCCTCAAATTGGGAATTAGAAGGCTATGGAATTCCGATCTATACGAATATACCTTATCCATTTAGTTTCAGAGCTACACCAACGCCTCCAGACATTCCAGATGGATACAACCCTGTTGGCTCGTATAAGAGAACAATTAATATTCCAGATTCATGGAGTAATAAAGAAGTTAGCATTCATTTAGGTGCTGTAAAATCTGCATTTTATATTTGGGTTAATGGAAACAAAGTGGGGTACAGTCAAGGCTCTAAATTGCCAGCAGAATTTAATTTAACATCCTACCTGAGAAAAGGAGCAAACAGCATTGCATTAGAAGTTTATAGATGGAGTGACGGAAGCTATCTTGAAGATCAGGATTTTTGGAGATTTTCGGGTATTGAAAGAGATGTTTACCTATATGCAACTCCAAGAACCTTTGTACAAGATTATGTAGTTGGTTCAGATCTAATAAACAACTTTAAAGATGGCCAATTTTCCGTGTCAGTAGCTCTTGTGAATACACTTTCAAAAAAATTTAAAGGACAACTTAAAGCGACACTTAAAAGTAAAAATTCAGTTGTATTTTATTCGAATGAAATGGTTCAGATAGTACCAAATGCTAAAACAACTATTAAATTTAATTCTATAATTGACGATGCTTTGGCGTGGAGTGCTGAATGTCCTAATTTGTATTTTTTACAACTAGAACTTATAGGGAAAAAAGGAAAAACACTTCAAGTTATGAATCAACATGTTGGTTTTAAAAATATTCAAGTTCACAATGCGCAATTATTGGTAAATGGAAAACCGATTCTGTTAAAAGGAGTCAATAGACATGAGCATGATTATAAAAAAGGACATGTGATTGGTAGAGCAAGTATGTTAGAAGATATTAAAATCTTTAAACAGAATAATATTAACGCGGTAAGAACAGCTCATTACCCTAATGACCCTTACTTTTATGAATTATGTGATGTCTATGGAATTTACGTATATGATGAAGCAAATATAGAATCTCATGGAATTGGTTATAAATTATCTGAAACATTGGGTAATAAACCTGAATGGGAAAAAGCACACGTAGAAAGAGTAAAAAGAATGATTTTACGTGATCGAAACCATCCTTCTATTATTGTTTGGTCTCTGGGAAATGAAGCAGGAAATGGATATAATTTCTACAGAGCCTATAAAGAAGCCAAAGAAATAGATTCTAGTAGACCCGTACATTACGAACGAGCGCTTCGAGAATGGAATACAGATATTGTTGCTCATATGTACGCCGGCTATAAAAAAATTGAAGATTATGCAAAAGACGATAGCCAAACAAGACCGTTTATTTTATGCGAGTATGCGCATGCCATGGGAAATAGCTTAGGAGGTATAAAAGAATACTGGGATTTATTTGAAAAATACGATAAACTACAAGGTGGGTTTATTTGGGATTTTCAAGATCAGGGACTGTTGACAGAAAAAGACGGAAAAGAATACTTCGCCTATGGTGGTGATTTTGGACCTGAAGGAACACCTAGTGATCACAACTTCTTAAATAATGGATTGCTACAGGCTGATAAAAAACCAAACCCGCATCTTTATGAAGCAAAAAAGGTCATGCAAAACATCAAGTTTTACAAAGATGATTTGGCCCTTAATGAAATAAGGGTAAAAAACTGGTATTTCTTTAGAAATTTATCGAACTATAAAATTGACTGGACAATTATTGAAAACGGTAAAGAGATTGAAAATGGAACTATTAGTGAATTGGATGTTGAGGCTCAACAAAGTAAAATTTTACAGATTCCATTCAAAACAATCATTAAGAACACAAAAGAATATTTTATCAATTTATCTGTCAAACTAATTCTTTCAGAGCCTTTAATTGAGGCCGATTATGAAATCGCCAAGGCGCAATTTTCTCTGAATTCTAATCAAGTGAAATTACAACAACCAAAAATAACATCAGGTGCATTAAAAAAGGTTTCTTCTAATACTTCAATAGCAGTTTACAATGATAATTTTAAAGTTCAATTTAGTAAAGAATCTGGAACATTAATAAATTATGAGTTTAACGGAGAGGTGTTAATTAGTAAAGGTGCACAAATTAATTTCTGGAGAGCACCAGTAGATAATGACTATGGCGCAAATACACCAAATCTTTATAGAGAATGGTTAAATGCTGGTAAAGAAAATCTAGATGTATCACATAAAATAATTGAATTAGACAATAGTGTGAAAATTGTTTTCATTCAAAAAATGCTGAAAGGCGATGCTTCCTTCACACAATCTTATAGTATAAATGCAGATGGAATAATAAAGGTTGAAAACGATTTTAAAACCTTAAAAGGAAAAAGTAAAATTGGTTTAAAAGGCCATAAGGCAAAATTGAAAAATAATGAACACTCTAATATTTATAAATTTGGAAACGAATTTGTAATACCAAAAACATTTAATAGGGTTAATTGGTATGGAAGAGGCTCGGAAGAATCCTATGAAGATAGAAAAAAAGCTACTGATATTGGATTGTATTCAAGTGAAGTTTCTGATTTGTTTACAATGTATGCAAGGCCTCAGGAAAATGGAAATAGAACAGATGTTCGATGGGTTAGCTTTACGAATAAAAATGGAATGAATTTGAAGTTTGTAGGAAAAGAGCTGTTTAATTTTTCTGCATCCCATTTTAAAAGAAAAGATTTAGATTCTGGAAAAAGCAAAAAAACAAGTCAAAAGCATGGACGCCTATTAAATCCTAGAAATGAAATATTTATTAATATCGATGGTTTTAACTCTGGTGTTGGAGGTGTGGATAGTTGGGGAACCCTTCCAAGAGAAGAATATTTGTTGCCTTATGGTAGTTACAACTATTCTTATTGGATCGTTCCAATGCTAACTGATAAGTAAGAATTAGCTTTTTATTATGATGGGTTTACTCTATTGCTTTAATTTCAGAAAACTAGATGATGATTTTTTATATTTTACTTAAAAAGGTGTTATATAATTTGTTTTTATCATATGCCCCAACTTCTGTTTTAGGAATTCGTAAATCCACGCATCTTTTGAGATGTTCATGTTTTCGTTATGTAAAATTAACTTTTCCTCTATAAATTAATACCCATGAAAAAAAATAAAAATGCCATCCTATTTACATTTCTTTTGTTAGCTGCAGTATGTCAACTATGGTCGCAAAAGCAACCCAACGTAATTTATATTTTAAGTGACGATTTAGGCTACGGAGAGGTGGGGTATAATGGTCAGAAAATGATTCAGACTCCTGAGTTAGACCGACTGGCAGCAAATGGAATGCGTTTTACAGATCATTATTGCGGAAATGCAGTTTGTGCGCCGAGTCGTGCTTCATTACTCACCGGAAAGCATCCTGGTCATGCGTACATCCGATCCAATAGTCCTGGATATCCCGACGGGCAAACTCCGATCACAGAAGACACAGAAACATTAGGTAAATTGATGCAAAGAGCTGGATATAAAACTGCATGCATTGGAAAATGGGGCTTAGGTAGTTTTAACAATTCTGGAAACCCTAATACCCAGGGCTTTGATCTTTTTTATGGCTATACCGATCAGCGAAAGGCGCATAATTATTATCCTGAATACTTGTGGCTAAATGGTGAAAAGCAATTCCTAGACAACGGAAAAGGAAAGCAGCATGATTACAGCCACGACCTTTTTACAGAAAAAGCGATTTCCTATATTAAAGAGAATAAAGACGCACCTTTTTTCATGTATCTTGCGTATACTATTCCCCATCTAAAATGGCAAGTACCCGATTTAGCACAATATAAAGATAAAGACTGGCCTGAGAAAATGAAAATTCAGGCAGCTATGGTCTCTAGAATGAGTAAGGATATCGGTACCATAGCCAATCTTCTTGAGGAACTAGGAATTGATAAAAACACCCTGATTATGTTTAATAGCGATAATGGTGCTCATGGTAAAGGGGGGAGTTTAGAGTTTTTTCAAACATCGGGAGCTCTTAGAGGTATCAAGCGTAAAATGTATGACGGAGGTGTGCGATCCCCTATGTTTGCGTATTGGCCTGATACGATTGAAGCAGGTGTAACCAATGACCACATCTCAGCATTTTGGGATATGTTACCAACATTTTCAGAGTTAACGGGTGAGCCTATCAAAGGAGAAACTGATGGAATTTCTATGTTGCCAACCCTACTAGGAAAGCAAAAAAAGCAAAAACAACACCACTATTTGTATTGGGAACTGTATGAAGGTAAGCCCAATTGTGCCGTTCGGTATGGTAAGTGGAAAGCAGTTGTTTTAGACCGAAGAAACGGATTGAATATTGAATTATACGATGTAAAAGTAGACCCAAGTGAGTTAGTTAATGTCGCTAAAAAGTTCCCAGTAGTTGTTCGAGAAATTGTTGCCATGATGCAAAAAGCTCATGTCAAGAATGCTTTTTGGGACGTTGACAATAAACCGCTTTTTAATGCTGCTGCTGCCGCCAAAAAAAACGGGGTACAACCAAATTTAAACAATCCATACTATAAGACTAATAAAAACAAAAAAACACACTAATATTATGCGGAAAAATCAGTTCATACTTGTCCTATTTTTTTTAGCAACAGGTATTATTTCAAAAGCACAAAATCAGCCCAATATCCTTTGGATTTATGCAGAAGACACTTCTCCTTGGATGGGTTGTTACGGCGATGAAATAAATGCAAACGCTACTCCAAATATTGACTTTATTGCTAACCAAGGGGTACGATTTGACAACGCATTTGTCCCCGCTCCTGTTTGTTCACCCACTCGATCGGCGATGATTGTTGGCCAGAATTCAATTCGTTTTGGAGCCCATGAGCATCGTTCATCAAGAACTAGTAAAACAAAAATTTATCTTCCTCAAGGGTACAAATTACTTCCTGAAATTATGAAAGAAAATGGGTATTCAACTTTTAATAATGGAAAGGGAGATTACAATTTTGTTTGGAATAAAAAAGAGGTGTATACTGTCAACACAAAAAGCAAAACAGACTTCACAGAACTGAAAGATATGCAGCCTTTTTTTGGGCAAATTCAGACATATGGAGGAAAAAATAATACCTATAAATTTCCAAAGCATAGAAAGGTAAATCCGAGTNAGGTTAGGGTTCCTGCTGATTATCCAGACAATAAAGTGTTTAGAGGGGTTATCGCACAACACTTCGATGCCATTCGTAAAGACGACGATTTAATTGGAAATATTTTAAAAGGATTAAAAGAAGCAGGATTGGATCAAAATACCATTGTGGTTTATTTTTCGGATCATGGTGCAAATAATTTATTAAGACACAAACAAATGACAACCGAAGGGGGCTTACATGTACCTTTTGTTGTAATGGGGCCTGAAAAATTTGTTCCAAAAAAGCAAGTCAGAAAAGATCTTGTAAACATGCTAGACTTATCTGCAACTACGTTGGCTTGGGCAGGTATAGATCAACCTTTATGGTATGAAGGACAGAATTTGTTTGCTGAAAATTTTAAAGAACGAACTTTTGTAGGCGGACAAAAAGACAGATTAGATCATACCATAGACCGTGTTAGAACGATACGTACTGAAGATTTTCGTTATGTTAAAAATTACAAATTAGACCGTATTTTATTGCAGCCTCAGTATCGCGATAAAATGAACTATACCAAAAACATACACGAACTTTACCAAACAGGAAAACTATCCGAAAAGCACAGAGAAATTTATTTTGGAGAACGACAACCGGAAGAATTGTACAAGGTGTCTGAAGATCCTGAAATGGTTCATAATTTAGCAAAAAATCCTGTCTACAAAAAAGAGCTGAAACAACATCGAAAGATATTGTCTAAATGGCTAGCCAAAGGAGACAAAGGCATTGAAGAAGAACCTATTGAAAGTTTAATCGCTAACGGTGAAGAAAAAAAATGGGGTGAAGGGGTGAATGCAGAATATGAAGTTTACAGAACGGATAGTGATGGTGATGGTTTGTCCGATAAGTGGGAAACGCTAAACAACAGAAATCCCAAAGATGGGCTGTTACTCTTTGATTTCAATAACGGAGGTTGGCAAACTGAAGGTTGGTTCTCAAATGATATCAGATCCAATTTAGCAGGATTTTTAGGTTATCTAGATTTTACTTTGAACAAGAGAAAGGGTACTCTTTCTAGAGAAAACTTAGCGATTAAAACGACCAAAGAAGATAAGACGCTGCTACTAAAGTTAAAATCAGATACAGATTTAACAGTGAGTGTTTTAGCGAATAAAAGCTTCATTGGAAAAAGTAAAATTAAGGCAATCAATCAATACACTAACTTAGAAATAAAACTTTCAGAGGCAAATTGGAAAGGTGTGATCAATTCACTAGATATCAGTTTTAAAGCAAAAAAAGGAGCAACTATAGAAATTGACCACATAAAAATAAACAGATAATTAACAACTTTTTTTTAAGGTTTAACCAATTATGAAAAATAATTTAAATATACTGGGACTAATACTACTTAGTTTTTGTTTCAATGCAAGAAGTCAAGAGTTTTCAACTGCAGGTTTTTATCAAACGAATCAAGACGTCAGAAAAGCAAGCAATTTTAATGTTGGGTGGCGGTTTATCAAACAAGATGTTGCAGGTGCTGAGGCTGTAAATTTTGATGATAGCAAATGGAGTGTGGTGAATTTACCTGATGGCTTAGAATTACTTCCATTAGTTGCAAGTGGAGGGGTAAATTACCAAGGACCTGCTTGGTATAGAAAATATTTTACTCCCGATGTTGCCTCAAAAGGGAAAAAGACAATGCTGCATTTTGAGGGTATTATGGGGAAATCAAAAATCTGGATTAATGGTGAATTAGTCCGAGAGAATTTTGGTTCGTACTACCCAATACACATTGATGTTTCTAAGTATTTGAAAGTTGGTGAAAGCAACGTCATCGCCGTACGTGCTGACAATAGCAATGACCCACTTTATCCCCCAGGAAAACCTCAGGAAACCTTAGATTTCACCTATTTTGGTGGTATTTACAGAGACGTATGGCTAATTACGCATAATAAAGTGTACGTAACGCATCCTTTAGCGGTAGACAAAGTAGCTGGTGGCGGCGTGTTTGTGCATTATGAATCGCTCTCAGAAAAATCTGCAAAAGTAGTTGTAGATGTAGACATCGCCAATGATGGAATTGGTAGCAATGTGAAATTGTTATTATCCTTAAAAGATAAAAACGGAACAGAGGTGGCCACAGCAAAAAAAGCGCTGACACTTGCAAGCAAAAGTTCTGAAAAAGCAACGCTAAAATTAACCGTTAAAAAACCAAAACTTTGGTCACCAGACAGTCCACATTTATACAACTTGTTTGTAACGATAAAAAATAAAAAAGGAAAGGTGTTAGATGAATTTAGAAAGCGCATTGGAATCCGAACCATAGAAATGAGAGGGAAAGATGGTTTTTATCTAAACGGAAAGCGTTATCCTGAAAAATTAATTGGAGCCAACAGACATCAAGATTTTGCACATATAGGTCATGCATTACCAAATAACTTACATTACCGAGATGCTTTAAAATTACGTCAAACAGGTATGCGTGTCATTCGTTCTGCACATTATATTCAGGATCCTGCGTTTATGGATGCTTGTGACGAGCTTGGTTTGTTTACAGTAACGACAATTCCGGGATGGCAGTTTTGGAATAAGAAACCTATTTTTATGGAACGTATGCTGAAGGATGTCCGTAATTTATTTCGTCTTGAACGAAATCGTCCATCAGTTTTGTTATGGGAAATTGTTCCAAATGAAACCCACTTTCCTGATGAATATGCACTAAAAGCTACCCAAGCAGCAAAAGAAGAATACCCCTATTCAGGGAAATATACTGTTGCAGATGCTCGCACGCACAGATCACAATCTCAAAAATATTTTGATGCATTGTATGCTAATGATATTGTTTTGAAGCATAATAATAAATCTATTTTTAAACGTGAATGGGGTGATTTTGTAGACAATTGGGTAGATCATAATTCGGTAAGTCGTGTGGCAAAACAATGGGGAGAGATACCGCAAATAAGACAATCGATGCACTACTTTAAAGAAGACTGGATGGAAGGTGATAAGAATATTATGTGGCCATCGCTAACTATGATTTACGGTGCGAGTAGCTCTTTGATTGGTGCAACACTTTGGCACCCTTTTGATCATCAGCGCGGATATCACCCAGACCCTTTTTGGGGTGGTATCATGGATGCTTACCGACAGCCCAAATTTTCATATTACTTACTTAAAAGTCTTTTACCCACCAAGGGTTTAGAAGATGTACCACATGTAAAAGCAGCACCTTTTGTATATATTGCTCATTTAATGAGCCCTTTTTCACCTGAAGATGTCGTGGTATTTACCAATTGTGAAGCGGTGAAATTAACCTTATATGGTGAAGAAGTTGGTGTAAAAAAAGCAATTGATTCAAACAGTCCTGTTCCGCGAGTTCCTGTCGTTTTTAAAAACGTATTTAAATATACAGATGTAAGAAACAAGAACAAAAAAGGATACGGTAAGATCAATCAAAAATATGTTGAAGAAGCTTTAATGAAAGCTGAAGGAATCATCAACGGAAAAGTAGTTACAGACCACATACGATGGCCGGTAGGGAGAAAGCGAAGATTGATTTTAAAAGTAGATGATTCTAGAATTCAACCTGTGGCAGATGGAAGCGATATTACCACGGTGGTAGCATATTTGGTAGATGCTGGCGGAGCAATTAAACGATTGAGCGATGAAATTGTTCGCTTTACAGTTGAAGGTGAAGGCGAATTAATTGGAGGTGAAGAAAATGCTATCAACCCACAAAAACTTCTTTGGGGAGAAGCGGTTGCGCTTGTTAGATCTTCTATAAAACCAGGAAAAATTCATGTAAAAGCAGAATTACTTAAAGATGGTATAAATGTTCCAGATTTTGCAGAAATTGAATATAGTACAGTAGCATCGAGGCAAGATTTATCTTATAGTGAATTGCCTAAGAAAGCTATTCGTAATGTAAATTTAACTTTAAAAGATGAAAGTAAAACATTAAAAAAAATGCGTGTTGAGTTACAAAAAGTAAAAAAGCAACTTCAACAGTATAAAATTAACGAAGTTGGAAAACAACAACAGAAATTCATCGAGTAATTAAAAATTTAAAAGAGTTAAAGTGATATACCGTAGAATTCTTTCTTTTACATATTTTCTATTATTTACATTAATAATGGCTGGATGTGCTCAGAGTAAGAAGATCACATTTGAGAGGGACTTTAATTTTGAATGGAAATTCTCGTTGATGGATAGCCTAGACGTTGCTTATCAAAACAATTTTGATGATTCAAATTGGAAAACTGTTCAATTACCCCACGATTGGAGTATAGAATCCCCTTTTGATTCTATCAAAGGAGATGGAGCCACTGGATATTTACCTGGTGGAAGGGGATGGTATCGAAAACATTTTGACATGCATTTTCAAAAAAATGAGGTTGTTTCTGTGCTATTTGATGGAGTTTATAATCGTTCAGAAATATGGGTAAACGCCAAAAAAGTAGGTGCTCAAAAATATGGATATGCTCCTTTTAAATTTGATATTACCAAGTATCTTAATAAAAATGGGAAAGGAAATATTATCTCAGTAAAAGTAAATCATAGTAGATCTATAGATAGTCGATGGTATACGGGCTCTGGAATCTATAGAAATGTTAAACTAATAAAAACCAATAAACTGCACATTCCTATTTGGGGAACTTATATAACAACTCCAGAGGTCTCTAAATCTTTTGCAAAAGTTCATCTTAAAGTAGCATTAGACAATCAATATTCAACAACACAAATTGCTGATATCATAACCAGAATTTATGATCACAACAACAACCTAGTTTTAGAACTTATCAATGAAAATAAATACTTAAAACCACAAAATCAAATCTTTTATCAAGAAGGTGAGATTGAAGCTCCTCGGCTATGGTCTCCAAAAACCCCCCATCTTTACAAGGCAATTACTTCAGTATATGTAAACAATGAATTATTCGATGAACATTCGACCATTTTTGGTATTAGAAGATTTAGATTTGACCCTGAATTAGGCTTCTTTTTAAATGGTGAAAATATAAAGATTAAAGGGGTCAACATTCATCATGATGCTGGTTTGGTAGGTGCTGCTGTTCCCAAAAATGTTTGGATAAGACGGCTAAAGAAATTGAAAGAAATGGGAGCCAATGCAATACGGTCTGCTCACAACCCAGCTTCGCAAGAATTTTTGGATGTTTGCGATGAACTTGGTTTTTTGGTACAAGATGAATTTTTTGACGAATGGGATTACCCCAAAGACAAACGATTAAATGTCTGGGAAAGGCATGACGATTATATTTCTAGAGGTCTTGCAGATCATTTTAGAGAAACTGCAGAAAAGGATTTGAAGAATACTGTATTGGCCCACAGAAATCACCCCTCCATTTTTCAATGGAGTATTGGTAATGAAATTGAATGGACATACCCCAACGTAAAAGCAGCTACTGGATATTACAAAGGGGATAAACGTGTTGCACAGCGCCGCTGGGCAGAACCTCCCAATACTCCAGAGCAAATTGGAGCGATGTATAAAAGTTTACCATCTTCTGAGTTCACTATTGGAAATACCGCTCAAAAATTAGCAAATTGGACAAGACAATTAGACACCACACGATTCATAACCGCAAATTGTATCATACCAACCGGTAGTTTTGAAACTGGGTATACAGATGCCTTAGATGTAGTAGGATTTAGCTACAGACAAGCTATTTACGATTATGCGCATAGAAATTACCCAAATAAACCTGTTATGGGGACAGAAAATTGGGGACAATGGCACGAATGGAAAGCGGCTTTAGATCGTCCTTTTGTGGCAGGTGTTTTTCTTTGGACAGGAATAGATTACTTAGGAGAAGCGTCTGGTAAATGGCCAAAAAAAGGATCTGGAAGTGGACTGCTAGATTTAGCTGGATTTGAAAAACCTCGTTACCATATGTTTAAATCGTTATGGAATAATGAACCTCATATATACATAAGTTCACAAAAATTAAAAGATTCAGAATATGAGATTGATTCTAAAGGAAAAATCAGTTATAAGAAAAAAGAGGGTTGGAAGTTTAAAACTTGGAAATGGCAAGACGTAAATGAACATTGGAATTATGTTCATGACGAACAAATCATTGTCGAGGTAATTTCAAACATAGATAGCGTGGAATTATTTTTAAATGATCAATCTTTGGGAATGAAATATTTGTCGGATTTTCCAGATAGAATTTACAAATGGCTGGTCCCGTTTCGTGAAGGAAAATTGGTTGCAAAAAACCAAAAAATGGAAGCAACAATTCAAACCGCTCTAGAGCCCGCTACTATTCTGCTTACAACAGACAAAAAACAATTAAATTCAGACGGTTACGATGTTGCTCATATTATTGCTCGATTGTTTGATAAAAAAGGGAATCCTGTTTTGCACAGTAACAAGAAAATCACCTTCTCTATTCAAGGAAATGTCAGGAGCTTGGGGGTTGATAACGGAAGTAATACAAATCCAGGTCCTTATAATTCAAATACAGTAATTACAAATAACGGCATTGCAATGTTGATTGTGCAATCTAATAAAGGTGCCAAAGGAGCTGTAAAAGTTAAAGCTCTAGGGAATGTATTGAGTAGCAATGCAATTGAACTAAATTTTGAATAAAAAATATGAAAATTAAATTAGTACTTGCTATTTTTTTATATACTCAGCTTCTAAATGCCCAAGAAAATATACCTCCAAATATTATATTAATTAATATCGATGATATGGGGTGGAAAGATGTTGGTTTTATGGGGTCAAAATATTACGAGACTCCAAATATAGATAAACTAGCCTCTCAAGGAATGATTTTTACAAATGGGTATGCAGCCGCATCTAATTGCGCACCAAGCAGGGCCTCTCTGATGACAGGTTTATGGACACCACGACATGGTATATATACTGTAAATACTTCGGAAAGAGGCAAAGCAAAGGACCGAAAGTTAATTCCCATAAAAAACACGAGAACCCTTTCTAGTAAATTAAAAGTGATTCCACAAATTTTAAAAGAAAACGGATATGTAACATGCCATGCAGGGAAGTGGCATTTATCAGACGACCCTAAAACCTTTGGCTTTGATGTCAATATCGGTGGAAGCCATGCGGGATTTCCCAAGAGTTATTATCCGCCCTATAAAAACGTTGTTGTTGAAAAAGGAGAAAACTCCTATTTAACCGATTTAATTACAGAAAAAGCCATGCTATTTATTCAAAATTCACAGCAGCCTTTCTTTCTATATTATTCTCCGTATGCAGTGCATTTACCAATCAATCCTGTGAAAGAATTGTTGCCAAAATATACAAGCAAAATACCTCATAATGGTCAAGGAAATGCGAAGTATGCTACGATGGTTGAAAACCTTGACCGAAACATTGGATTATTATTAAACAGTTTAAAAGACCCAAACACCCTAATAATTTTCACTTCTGATAATGGTGGATTGTACGGAATCACAGATCAAAAACCTTTAAGAGCTGGGAAAGGAAGTTATTACGAAGGAGGGATTCGAGAACCTTTTGTGGTTGTTTGGAAAAACAAAATTGAAGAGAATTCTAAAAGTGAAATCCCTGTCTCACATTTAGATGTTTTTCCAACAATTTTACATGCAGCTACTATTTCAAAATACAACGGATTGCTAGACGGAACTGATTTATTACCTATTCTAACTAAGAAACAAAACAACATTGATAGATCACTTTTTTGGCATTTTCCTGTTTACATTCAATCAAAAAAATGGAAAAATTTTAAAAACGAAAATAGAGATTCTTTATTTCGAACAAGGCCCGGTTCGGTAATTCGAAAAGGAAATTGGAAATTGCATTATTATTTTGAAGACAAGAGTATAGAACTCTTTAATTTAAAACATGATATTGGAGAGAAAAACAATGTTGCTCAGAAAAATCCAGTAATGGTTTCTAAACTAAAAGAAGAACTTGAAAACTGGTGGAAAAATACGCAGGCAGCAATACCAAGAGAAAAAAATACAAAATTTTTAATTAATGATGACTTTTAAGTGTTTTCTTGTAAATTATAAACACCTGATTTTTGGCTAAAAAACTATTCTTATAATTCAAATATTTTAATAAAATGAAAAAAATATCCTGTAGTGTTTTATTTGTTCAACTTTCTGTAATATATACCCTATACTCATGTAAAGGAAATCAAGTAACAGTCATTGTTGACCCTATAGAGGAGGAAGTGATTCAAGATAAAGGAGGTAATTTTGTGCCAGAAGGTTATACAAAAATATGGGAAGATCATTTTGACGAAGCAACGATAAATTCTGCTAATTGGACTTCGGGAACATTAAGAGATCTAGAATCGGGAGATATCGTGCCAGGAGCCGACGGAGACCATTTGTTAAAAGATAAATATAGTGGTTATATGACCGAAGAAGATAGTTATATAGAAGACAAAGCGTTGGTTTTAAGAAACCAAAAAAGATCTTATAAAGGAACGAGTCCTGCAGGTGATTATGAGTATACAAGTGGATGGGTAATGTCTATGCACAAAGTACATTTTAACAAAGGATATATTGAAATGCGCGCACAGTTTCCCTCAGGAGATAAGGTTTGGCCAGCACTATGGCTAATTGCAGAAGATTTAGTTTGGGGGCCAGAATGGGATATGTTTGAATATTTTGGAAAAAATGTTAAAGGAGATGATGTAATGGGAATGCATTTGTTTGTAGGTGAGTATAATAGTCGCTGGTGGAACACAGACTTTATACATGATTTTGACAAAAATTACGACTGTGAAGCTTGGCATATTTATGGTTTTGAATGGACAGAAGAAAAAGCCGTTTGGACTATTGATGGAGAAGTAAAAAGAGAATTGCTAAGTAACATTTATCCGAAAAAATGGCCTAATGAAGAAATGTATATCGTATTCAATAATGAAGTTCAAACCTATGCAACTGATAAAACTACACAATGGCCAAATTACTTGAAGATCGACTATGTTGAGATTTATCAAAAATAATACTATTAAAAAAATAATTTTTTAGTTGTGTTTGTTATTGCTTTAAGTGTAAATACACAACACACAATTTAATACAAAAGAAGATGTTTTCTTTATTAGAATATTATGCTAACCAATAAAGGCGATTTAACAAAACAAAAAATATGAAAACTCAAGTACTCTATTTATTTTTTTTATTTGTGAGCCTACTAAATGCTCAACAGAAGCCAAATGTTGTTGTTATTATAGCGGACGATCTAGGGTATGCAGATTTGTCTTTCTTAGCTCAGGCCCCTGATGATGTAAAGAAGTTTAGGACCCCTGGTTTTGATAAGTTAGCTAAAACAGGAACTTATTTTGAAAACGCATACAGTACTTCTTCAATTTGCAGTCCGTCTAGAGCGGGCTTGATTACAGGTCGATACCAAGAGCGATGGGGAAATTATAGCTATAGTGAAGGCGGATTGCCTCTAGACGAATTAACCATTCCTGAAGCACTGTTAAAAATAGGGTATAAAACGTCTAAACTCGGAAAAACACACTTGAATGGAGGTCCGAAAAAGCATCCCTCTCAACACGGTTTTGAAACGTTTTTAGGGTTTATGTTTCACACTTGGGATTATATTAGATTGAGTCAGAAAGATTTAGATGCTGTTTTAGAAAAGAACAATGGTAAAAAGTATATAGGCAATCAAGTTGTAGGACCGTTGCTAAAAGCTACAGCACTCCATCAACCTCCCAAAACCTATGAAAAAGTTTCCTATGAAAATGCGTTTACAACAAAAATATTTACAGACGAAGCGGTAAGCTACATCGAAAAAAATAAAAAAGAAGAAAAGCCTTTTTATCTTCATGTATCCTTCAACGCAGTCCATATGCCTACCTATGTTACAGATAAAACTTGGGCGGAAAAAGTAGGTGCTCCTTATACAGAATGGGATAGAAATGCTAAGGAATGGGGATTTCCTTATTGGGAACCAAACAAAGAAACACATCAAGTTTTTCATAAAAAATGGGGACATCTTGAGAAGGTCGATAAAAACGGAAGACGTTCTTATTTGTCGCATTTATTAGCTTTAGATTATGGTGTTTGGCAAATTTTAAAAACCTTAGAAGAAACAGGGCAGAGAGAAAATACGATTGTATTTTTTGTTTCTGATAATGGAGGAACTATAAATACCTACGCAAATAACACACCGCTTAATGGGTATAAATATATGTTGGCTGAAGGAGGTATTCGGATTCCGTTTTTGATGTCTATGCCAGGGACGTTACCTCAAGGAGAGGTAAATAGTGAGTCTATAATTTCTACGATGGATATTTTTCCAACGATTTTGGATTTGGCTGATGAAGAAATTCCACAAAACTTAGATGGGAAGAGTTTATTGTCTGTTTTGAATCATGAAAAGGAACTACATCATGAACATTTAGTTTGGGCTTTAAATCGGGATAGTTGGGTCGTTCGAATGGGAAAATGGAAACTGACAAACAATGCTGGATGGACGCATCAAAACTATACCTTGACTAAAAATGGAGATGCGGTAAGAAATCTAAAAAAATATACGTATCCTACTCAGCCACATCTTTATAATTTAGAAGAAGATATATCAGAAACCACAAACCTTATAGGCAAGCACCCCAAAATTGTAGCGCAAATGAAGGAATTATATAATAAGTGGAATCAAGAAATGCCAGGTCCTTTAAACTCTTTTGGACAACCAAAGAAGAAGAAAAAATCGAAAAAATAGTATCTTTAAGATTATTCTAATGCAGTGTATATCCAACGAAAGTTGA
>JGI20154J14316_10000667_pt1 | contig 31117 bp, 28 predicted proteins | sample COG_04_FD_14316 | JGI IMG/M metagenome (IMG submission 14316)
AAATATTAGCTTTTAGATCCAGCAGCTTGTTCACTTCCTGAGTGGGTCGCAAAATCACCGCGGCGCTGGAAACCACCACAGCGCAGACCACACAGAGTGCCAGTGCTACACCAAATGTCTTAGAAATACTGTCATTACCCACGAGCCAGTCTCCTTTTAATATTGCCCTGCACAACCCAGTGGTCGAACAGCGGCGCAAATAGATTGGCAAATAGAATCGCCAGCATCATGCCCTCTGGGAATGCGGGGTTAACCACACGAATCAGAATCACCATCACACCGATCAAAATGCCGTACCAGAACTTGCCTGTATTAGTCATGGCCGCAGACACAGGGTCTGTGGCCATAAAGATGGCACCAAAGGCAAAGCCACCAATCACCCAGTGCCAGTAGAATGGCATGGCAAACATGGGGTTGGTTGAATCAATATTNTTAAACAGCAGGGACAGAACTGCAGAGCCAATCAGCACACCGGTGATAATTCGCCAGGAGGCAATGCGCATCACCAGCAGCAACACCGCACCCATCAGAATGGCCAGGGTTGATGTTTCACCTATAGAGCCCTGAATAGTGCCTAGAAAAGCCTGCATCCAGGTCGCACTCTGTTGCAGGGCAACCATGCCATCAGCGGCAGCCACAGACAGCATGGTTGCGCCAGTGTAGCCGTCTACTGCTGACCAAACTGCATCGCCAGACATATAGGCCGGGTAGGCAAAGTACAGAAACGCCCGGCCGGTCAGCGCCGGGTTTAAGAAGTTCTTGCCGGTACCGCCAAACACTTCTTTGCCGATCACAATACCAAAACTAATACCCACAGCCACCATCCACAGCGGCAGATCCGGGGGACAGCAGAGCGCAAACAGGATAGATGTAACAAAGAAGCCTTCATTGACCTCATGGCCGCGCACCGAGGCAAATAACACCTCCCAAAAACCGCCCACAATAAAGGTAGTCATATAAATGGGCAGGAAATAAGCAGCGCCATGGACCATATTGTCCCAGACACTGGTAGCATCATAGCCAGCCAGCAGGCCGATAAAGACACCGCGCAGCCCCTCTTGGGAGACCATGCCCATGTCCGCCATAATGGTATTGGCCTGAAAACCAATATTCCACATACCAAAAAACATAGTAGGGAAAGTAGCCAGCCAGACGGTAATCATCACACGCTTCAGATCAATACCATCGCGAACATGGGAGCTGTTCTTAGTGATATCGGACGGCTTGTAGAGAGCAGTGTCTACGGCTTCAAAAAGTGCATACCACTTTTCCCATTTGCCACCTTTGTGAAAGTTTGGCTCTAATTTATCGAGAAGATTACGCATCATGGGCTTAACCCTCCTTTTCAATTCTAGTTAGGTTGTCGCGCAAAATGCCGCCGTACTCGTGCTTGCCTACACAGACATAGGTGTAGAGGCCAACATCTTCTTCATCCAGTTCCAGGCAACCCAGCTTCTGGGCCATTTCTGTATCACCCACAATCAGTGAGCGCAGCAGTTGCACCGGCAAAATATCCAGTGCAGTCACATCTTCATAGCCACCCACAGGAACCATGGCGCGTTCGCTACCATTGGTGCTGGAGGTCATATTAAAGAGTTTGCTGGTCAAAGAAGAGAAAAATATAGGTAGAGCGGAATGCTTGTTTACGCCGGCACGCAGATAGTGTAGGAACTCACGCTCGCGGCCTTCGCGAATCACAGAGACCTGACTGTGGTAGCGGCCCAAAAAAGCAAACTCACCAGCCGCTTTGCGACCTGAGAGTACAGAGCCACTGATAATCCGGTTCTCATCATTGACCAACTCCCCAATCACTAGCTGATTCAGATTAGCGCCGAGCTGCGTGGTTAGCAGGCGAGGCTTAACCACCTGAGGTCCACCCAGAGCAACCACTCGAGAGTTATCCAGGTTGCCTGTGGTAAACAGAACGCCCATCGCGATCACATCCTGGTAGCCAATGGTCCAAACTGTCTTAGCTGCACTTACTGGATCCAGGTGATGGATATGGGTTCCAGCCAGACCAGCTGGGTGCGGCCCACTAAAGCCAACAACGCGAACCCCATCAACCTCATCACCGGGCACATCGACATCTGGAGCAACACAGAGATTAACCGGACCCTGGGTCAAGCGAGTTAACAGGGTCAAACCATTGAGGAAGTCTTCGCTGCGTTGGGCAATAACCACTGCCGGATCCGCCGCCAGAGGATTGGTATCCATGGCAGTGACAAAAATCGAAGCCGGCGCAGAATCAATAGCGGGAACCTTGGAATAGGGTCTGGTGCGCAGGGCCACCCACTGACCAGAGTTGACCAGATTGTCTACCACTTCAGCGCGGTCCAGAGCTGCTAATTTGGCGGCAGAGTAAGACTTAAATTTCTCAGCTTTATCGCCATCTACATCAATGACCAGCGACTGAAACACTCGTCGCTCGCCACGATTGATGGCAACCACAGTACCAGCTGCCGGCGCGGTAAATACAACGCCTTCATTTTTCTTATCGGAAAACAGTACCTGACCCCGGGTGACAGAATCACCTTCGCGCACCGCCATGGTGGGCTTCATGCCCGGATAATCTGAACCGATTACCGCCACCTGACTTATCAGGGGACCATCTTGGACGACCTGTTCCGGCGCACCGGCAATGGGCAGATCTAATCCTCGACGAACTTTGATCATAAGGAAATACCACTAGTTTAATTTAAATTCCGGCTGCACTCGCCAAACTCTTGCGACCAATCAAATAGCCGCTGCTCAAACTCAAATTAAAGCTCGAGACCTGTGCAAATTACGATGTAGTTTCGCCCAATCGGTGACCGCTCCAGAATGATCAAAATTGGCCGAATTAGATTGCGCGGGATTATAAAGGTCTGGGCGCTGCGATGCCAGCGCTGTAGCACTTTTAAGACCAATCTAAAGGTTTTTTTTAGATTTGATTAGAAATGACTGGGCAAACCGGCCCAGGGGGTATTAATTACCAGCTATTGCGACAGTCCCGCAGGGCCAAAAACACCTCTGTAGGGCTGGCCTCTGGGGACAGCTGGGCAAAGTTTTGGATAATCTCAGGACTCTGGGTGCGGAAAAAGGTATTGATCTGCCTCTCCTGACCCAAATTGGTAATCAGCGCCTGATTGGGATCCTGGGACTCCACCTGCTGCAGCAATTCCGCTGCGGCCGAATTATTAGGCTCCCGATCCAGGGTAAAGCGCAGATTATTGACAATATAATCATGGCCTGGATAGAGCAGAGTTTTGTCTGGCAGCGCCGCCACCTGGGACAGTACGGTATTGGCAAGAACATCTGGGTCACCCCCGTAATGGCAGTGACCCACCCCCGCATTGAAGATGGTATCGCCACTAAACAGCGCTGGCACCTGGGTTTTAGACAGCAGGCAGATATGGCTCATGGTATGGCCAGGCGTATCCAGCACCTCTAGCTCTACCGTGCTGCCAACCCTTACCACCGATCCGGCATGCAAGCCGGTGTTCATACCGGCAATCTTGTCACGGGCATTGGCATGGGCAAGCACCACAGCGCCAGTGGCGGCAACCATTGCCTGGTTGCCATCAATATGGTCAAAGTGCTCATGGGTATTGAGAATCTGGGTAATCTTCCAGCCCAGTGCCTCGGCGCGCTTCAGCACCAGCTGATGATCAAAGGGATCAATAGCCAGAGCCTCGCGGGTCTCTGCGCAGGCCACCAGATAGTGAAAATTACGCAGTGGGTTATCTGTCCATATCTGCTCTACCAGCATGGGGTTATCCTTTTATAAAGACTTTATTCCCCTTCTAAGGGATAGCTGGGCCATACCACACCAGCAAACTTCTCGAGGCAGCGCACTACCTGACAGCTGTAGCCAAATTCATTGTCATACCAGCAGTACAGCACGCAGCTATTGCCATCGACAATGGTCGCCTGGGAGTCCAGCACACAGGCCTGACGAGAGCCCACAAAGTCTGTAGATACAGCCTCAGTAGATACTGTGTAGCCGATTTGCTGTTGCAGGCTGGAATGCAGGGCCTTTTGCCGCAAAAACTCATTGAGATCCTCAACACTGGTTTCCCTACCCAGTTGTAAATTAAGGATAGCCATGGACACATTGGGTGTAGGCACCCTGATTGCATTGCCGGTCAATTTGCCTTTGAGCTCTGGAATTGCCTTGGCCACTGCCTTGGCCGCACCTGTAGAGGTCAACACCATATTGAGCGCCGCACTGCGCCCCCGACGATCACCTTTATGATAGTTATCAATCAGGTTTTGGTCATTGGTGTAGGCGTGCACGGTCTCCACATGGCCGTTATTAATTCCGTACTCATCGAGCAGGCACTTTAATACAGGCACAATAGCGTTGGTGGTGCAGGAGGCCGCAGAGATAATTTTGCGCTCTGGGGTAATCTCATGATGGTTGATACCATAGACAATGTTGGGAATATCATCTCCAGCCGGTGCTGTTAGCAGCACCCTGGAAGCGCCCGGTCGCAGATGCCCACCCAGACCAGCATTGTCTTTCCAAACCCCGGTATTATCGACAATCAGGGCATTGTTAATGCCGTACTCTGTATAGTCAATTTCCTCTGGGTTGTTGGCATAGATTACCTTGATGGGATTGCCGTTAACCACCAGCGTATTGCTTTCATTGAGCACACGAATAGTGCCCTTAAAGGACCCGTGGACCGAGTCCCGACGCAGCAGAGCCGCACGTTTTTCCAGATCATTGTCCAACTTGCTCTTGCGAATAACAATTGCGCGCAGGCGCAGCACATCGCCGCCGCCCGCCTTATCAATCAATATTCTCGCCACCAGGCGGCCTATTCGGCCAAAGCCATAGAGCACCACATCCTGGGGCTCAGGCAGTGGCTTGATATCTGAGCCTACGATCTCTGCCAGCTCATCGTGAACAAAGTCTTGAATGGAGCGACCATTGCCGCCTTTTTGGAATTTGACGACCATTTTTCCCAGGTCCAAATGCGCTGGGCCGAGCTGTAACTTCGCTATGGCATCCAACATGGGCGCAGTGTCAAACTCACTGAGTTCGTTCATCTCCACCTGCCGCACAAAGCGGTGAGACTTCATCAAGTCGATTACCGACTTGTTGACCATATTATTACCGTACATATAGGTGCTGACATTGCGCTCGCGGTAGAGCTTGCCAATCACCGGTATCATACTTTCAGCCAGAGCTTCCCGTTGCTTCCAATCTTTAAAGAAATCATCTGGTAATGGTCTTGTTTGCTCGGTCATGCCTTGGATCCTTTTCCACATTAAAGAGACTCTTCATTATCCGGCAGTCCGAAAGCTCAGACAATGAACATTTATTTAATCACTATGATAGACGATATATCTACAATCAATACTCCTAGATAAGTAGAATAGCGACTTCATCCGTTTTGTCGCTTGGCTATTTGCGACACTCACTGACAGATAAGCTATTATTTATGAGTATTATCCAGCACCACCCCGCCTCTAAGCCCGGTGACAAAAAGCATTGGGGCGAGTTGCGCGCAGCCGGTCGCGCTCTGGCAGTGGCGGAGTCAGCCCTCAAATTCAATGGCCTGACCCTGCTGGTTACCGAGACCGCCAGGCAGGCTGCACAACAGATACGTGCCCTACAATTTTTTACCGCCGAGCAGCAGCTGCCAATCTTTAGCTTTCCGGATTGGGAGACCCTGCCCTATGATATTTTTTCCCCGCATCAGGATATTGTTTCTGCGCGCCTGCAGACCCTGGCCAATCTGCCGACTGCCCAGCGCGGGATTATTGTGGTTCCCCTTTCCACCTTGATGCACCGTATAGCGCCCGTAGATTTTGTTGCCTCGCGCACATTTAGCTACAACCTGGGCGAGGATTTAGACCGAGTTCAGCTTCAAGACCAACTTGGCCGCGCAGGCTATAAGCGCGTAGACACGGTTTTCGAGCACGGAGAATTTGCCTTTCGCGGTTCCATTATCGATATCTTCCCTATGGGGGAAAAAACACCCTTCCGCATAGACCTTTTAGACGATGAAATTGAATCGCTGCGGCTGTTTGACCCTGAGACCCAGCGTACCAAGGAAACCGTTGACCAGTTAATGCTATTGCCCGCCCGGGAGTTTCCCCTGGATGCAGAGGCCATCAACCAGTTTCTCAATAGCTGGCATGACCATTTTGACCACGACCCCAGCAACTGTTCAATCTACAAAGATATCAAAGAAGGAATTGCTCCCCAGGGCATTGAATACTACCTGCCACTGTTTTTCCCCAACACCTCTACATTGTTCGACTATCTGCCAGACCAGGTGCAATTATTTACCCAGGCCGGTATTGAAGAGGCGGCAGAGCAATTTTGGCAGGACGTCAAGAGCCGCCATGAGGAATATGGCGTTGATCCGGAGCGACCCATTCTGCCCCCGGGGGAAATTTTTGTCCCCATCGACAGCCTATTTCAGGAACTCAAGCAGCTGCCGCGAACCATTGTTAGCCATGAGGTGCTGGATAAAGGCCCGGGAAAGAACAACCTGCAGCTCCATGCAGTGCCAGATGTAGCGGTTAACGCCAAGTTGATTAACCCGCTGGCCAACCTGCAGACGTTTATAAAACAGTGCACGGCAGATACCAGAATTCTGTTCTGTGCGGAGTCGCCAGGCCGCAGAGAAGTGCTTGCTGATCTGCTAAAAACCATTGATTTAATACCTCAGTCCATGGATCACTGGCAGCAGTTTGTGGATGCTGATTGCAGCTATGGCATAACTACCTATGCAATCGATCAGGGGGTTTACTGTCCCGAGCAAAAACTCTGCCTGATTACCGAGGGTGAGTTATTTGGCCAGCAGGTAATGCAGCGACGCCGCAGATCCAAGGCCTCTGAGTCACCGGACTATGTATTTAAAAACCTGGCAGAGCTCAAGGTAGGCTCACCTGTGGTGCATATAGAGCATGGTGTAGGTCGCTATCAGGGCCTGGTCACCCTTGAGGTTGACCGCGCCGTTCAGGAATTTCTAATGCTCAGCTATGCGGATGATGCCAAGCTCTATGTGCCAGTGTCTTCACTTCATCTCATCAGTCGCTTCGGTGGCGGTGAGCAGGTAGCGGCACCGCTCAATCGTCTGGGCACAGACAAATGGGATAAGGCCAAAGAAAAAGCCGCCAAGCAGGTACGTGATACTGCGGTTGAATTACTGGATATCTATTCGCGCCGCGCCGCGCGCAGTGGCTTTGCCTGCAGCGAAAATGAAGAGGACTACCGCACATTTAGCAGCGACTTCCCTTTCGAGGAAACCGCAGACCAGCAGGAGGCTATAGATGCTGTGCGCCGCGATCTGCTGAGCGCTCAACCAATGGATCGCCTAGTGTGCGGGGATGTGGGTTTTGGCAAAACCGAGGTGGCTATGCGCGCGGCCTTTACGGTGGTCTCCAGCGGTAAACAGGTGGTTATTCTGGTGCCCACCACATTGCTTGCCCATCAGCATCTGCAGAATTTTAAGGATCGCTTCGCCAGCTGGCCGGTGCGCATAGAGGAACTATCGCGCTTTAAAACCAATAAAGAGCAAGAGCAGATAATTGCCGCCACCGAGGCCGGCAAGGTGGATATCTTAATCAGCACCCACAAGCTGCTCCATGCGGCTATTAACTTTAGTCAGCTTGGCCTGATGATTATTGATGAAGAACATCGCTTTGGCGTGCGCCAGAAAGAAAAAATCAAATCTCTGCGCAGCTCCGTAGATATTCTGACCATGACTGCCACCCCTATTCCACGCACTTTAAATATGTCGATGCACAGCATCCGCGATCTATCCATAATCGCTACGCCGCCGGCCAAACGCCTATCGGTTAAAACCTTTGTTCGCAAGCAGGAATCGAGAGTTACCAGGGAAGCCATATTGCGAGAAATACTGCGCGGCGGCCAGGTGTACTTTCTGCACAATGATGTCAAAAGCATTCAGCGAACTGCAGATGAGCTGGCAGAGCTGGTGCCCGAAGCGCGCATAGAGATAGCCCATGGTCAGATGCGCGAGCGTCAGCTGGAACAGGTGATGTCGAACTTTTACCACCAGCGCTTCAATGTGCTGGTCTGTACCACAATAATTGAAACCGGTATCGATGTACCCAGCGCCAATACCATATTGATTGAGCGTGCGGATAAATTTGGCTTGGCCCAGCTGCATCAGCTGCGCGGCCGCGTGGGCCGATCTCACCATCAGGCCTATGCCTACCTGATGACCCCTCAGGATAAAAAACTCACCTCAGATGCCACCAAGCGACTTGAAGCCATCTCTGCCGCCGACCATCTGGGCTCAGGGTTTACACTGGCGACCAACGATCTGGAGATTCGTGGTGCCGGCGAACTGCTTGGCGAAGAACAGAGTGGTCATATCCAGGCTATTGGCTTTACCCTCTACCTGGAAATGTTAGAGCGCGCGGTGAATGCGCTTCGCAAAGGAGCCAAGCCAGATCTTAATGCCGCTTTAAACCAGGGGGTTGAGGTCAATCTGCATATTCCCGCACTGATTCCCGATGACTATCTGCCCGACGTCAATATGCGCCTCACCCTCTACAAAAGACTGTCCAATTGCCAGACCAAAGAGCAACTACATGAGTTGCAGGTGGAGATGATTGACCGTTTTGGTCTGTTACCTGATCAGGTAAAAGCACTATTTCAGCTTGCCGAGCTACGCCAGCTGGGTGAGAGCCTGGGACTTAAAAAGATCGAGGCAGGCCCCAATGGCGGTCGTGTGCAATTTACCGAAAACACCGCGGTTGAGCCTATGGCCATTGTGACTATGGTGCAGACTCAGCCCAATATTTTCCGCTTGCAAAACAATGACCAACTGAGTTTCACTATGCCCATGGACAGTCCGCAAGAGCGCTTTGTGCAGGTCAATGAAATCTTGCAGCAACTGCTGTTATCGACCGCCGCTTAAGCGCATCACAGGGAAAGATAATGAACCAGAGCAGCACCCAAACAGAGGCTTCACCAGCATTGAAAATAAGCAGAATCGTCTTGGCTCTGGGTTTGTGTCTATCAGCTGCAGCAGTGGCTGAGGAGAATATAGATAACCATCAACAGCAGATTAGTCCGCCAGACAACTGGTACCAGGTTGAGGTTATTTTATTTACTCACCAGGGGGACAGCGGCAGTGAAACCCCTCCACTGAACTATCAGTTGGCTTTTCCGCCGAACTGGCAAGAGCTTATTGACCCGCGCCTGGAACAGAATGGAGCCCCCCTGCCCATCGCCGAGGGTGCCCTGTTAAGTGCAGATAGGTTAAATGGCGTTGAGCCGCCATCGAGATTTATTCCCCGCGCCCAGGTGGAGGACCCTGCCATCTCCCAGTTTCAGGATCAGGACAGTCCGCAACAGGATATTAGCCAAGAGATTCCCAGTGATGCCAGAACCCAGGCAGCCCAGCGTTTGGCTGAGGCTCAGGCTATGGACCAACAGCTTGCAGAGGCCAGCGCCTACCAGCCGAGATATGAGCAGCCACTGCTAATGCTGGATAGCCAATTTCGCGATCTCAATGAAAGTGCGCTGACCCTGGACCGCCGCGGCTATAACCTGGTGTTTCACAGTGCCTGGCGCTTTGCCAGCGAAGGGGAAGAGACTGACCCATGGCTGCTGATAAGAGCCGGGCAACAACTTGAAGACCGCCACCAAATTGAAGGCTCGCTGCGCTTCTATAAATCTCGCTTTCTGCACTTCCAAACCGATCTCTGGCTGTCGCAGTTTAGCCTCGACAGTACCCAGCTAGTTGAACTTCCTGAGCTGCCAAAGGCACCGGAGCCCGAGCAAGCCTCTGCCTCGCAAAGTGTAGACTTTCATTCCAGTCTAGCCAACCTGGGTCCTGTTGATCTCGACAGCTTCCAAGACCTGGATAACCCTGCTAGCCTAGCAGGCCCAGCCAGCCGGCAATTGCTCGAATTGACTGATAGAGAAACAGCTGCACCCAAACAGTATCCAGTGGCCCAGTTATGGACCTTAAAAAAGTCCCTGCGGCTAGACGAAGATGAGGTCTACTACATAGACCATCCCAAGATGGGTATTTTGGTGAGTATTAAAAGTTATCAACCGCTGCTGCTTAACCCACAGCACTCTGCCGAGATCGACGAGCCTGTCGCAGAATAAATCGCTCCACCCACCGCAATCCTGCTGTCCTAGCCCTGGGGAGTAGAGGAGTTTTGCGTTACATAGATTAGTTTTTGACTGTCAAACCCCAGCGCCTCAGCCTGGGCTATAAAACGCCCCATAACCTTATCGGAAACCTCTGGGGTTCGTGCCAGCAACCACAGGTAGTCTGTGCTGTTGCCTGACACAAAGGCATACTGATAATCCTCTGTATCCAGATCAAAGACAATATAAGACCCAAAAAATGGCCCAAAGAAAGACACCTTCAAATGGCCAATATCTTCACTCTCAATAAAATAAGCCCTGCCCTCTGCCTCGCTGGGCTCTCCTGTTTCCATGGAGACGCCCCTATTGATCACCCTAATCCCACCATCTTCACGCAGGGAATAATCAGCAGTGACCTGTTGCAAGCCCCGCTCAAACGAGTGATCTAGGCGGGCAATCTCATACCAGCGCCCCAAATAGGACTCCAGTTTAAAGTTGCTCACGGGCTCTACACCCTCAGGTGCACCCAGGCAGCCCCAGAGACTAAAACATGCAAGAACAACGGTAAGCAGGCGCATAACCTTTTCCAAAATAATTAACTCGACAGAGATTATACGCAGCAATGCAGCCTTTAGGGTCGCCAGTTTCCGGACAGTAAATATCTGCAGTCGCCACAGAGTGCCGGCTCTAAATCGAACTCTGCTCGCCACAGGGCATCCATCCAGAATATGGCCAGAGCGGCAAAAAAACAGTGGATATTAATAAGGTCCAGCATTGCGCTGACCAGCACAAAGGCGGCTACTGACCCAAGCAGAAAAATAGCCATGACCAATAGCTTGGTTACCAGCGACTGCTTAAACAGCCTGTCAAAATTCGCTATATAAGACTGTTCAGTATCCTCAGCCGCGGAGCGCCTGTAGGTCATCAGCCAGTAGCAAAAATAAAACAATAGCCCAACGATTAACATCATGGGCCACAGAGCTCCGCCCAGCTGAGCCAGCATTAGCTCAATGGTTTCGTCCACCCGCATTGGTGCCTCAAAGGGATAGGACAACTTATTATCGTCAATAATCCAATAGCCATTGAAATAGCCCAGCGCCAGCATACGTACTGGGTTATTGTAAATTCCAGCAATAGCAATCACACCTATAAGTCCCATGTAAAACAGCAGCATAGGTCCACTAATTTCTTCGATAAGCCACCAGCCCACCATTGCCGTGAGCAGTAATATAGGAATACCTATGCAAAAAATAACATCCGCGGTTTGATAGAGAATGGAGTAAAAGCGCTTGACCCAGAGTCCCAGCGCAGAGCAACAGACATGGGCTATATTGTAGCCCGGCAGTCGGGTAGCCAGTGATGGCAAAACCTCTTGAACAAACTGGTTGCGCCCAAAAAACGTCAGATAACTGGTTATAGCCATGCCTAGAAGACCGAACCAGATTTGCATCTGGGGCGAGCCGGTAATCTCATCGAAAAATTGCGACGCCAAATAGTCAAAGGTCGCCATCCCCAATAGACCCCAGCCAGTGCAGAGTAAAACAATGCTGACAATATAGGCCACTGAGCGACGGGCAACGGCTAGCATTTGCCGGTCTCCCACTGGAGATTGACAACTGCGACTACAGGGCAAAGATGCCCAGCCCAATTTGAAAAGCCCATGATCCGATATCCCTATCATCAGACAGCCTCTATCCATTTACAGCTGGCTATCTGTATTCACCCCTTTTAACATCCCTGTTACTAAAAGAGAGTCTCTGAAGTTGCTATCACTACCCGCTTACAGTTACTACTTACTGAAGAAATGTAGATGCTGGCAGAGCAAAATTCCAGCCTGTTAGCCAATTTTATGCTTTTAAACCCTTTTCTGCCCCAAAAAACTAGCCCACAACCGGCACTTCAGACTGGGTTTCGATATGCAGTGTAGATGTGGGAAACGCAATCTCTGCTCTATTAGCTGCAATAATTTCCGCCACCTCAAGCAATATCTCCTGCTTGATTTTATGGAATTGAATCCAGTCTGTGGTCTTGGTAAATGTATAGATAAAAAAGTCCACTGAGCTCTCAGAGAAGCGATTGAAGTTAACAATCATGGTCTGCTGGGTATCTATTTCTGGATGCGCCATCAACATGGCGGTCACCTGATTCACTATGGAGCCCATGGCGTTGATATCGGCATAGCGAATTCCCACAGTCTCATAAATTCTGCGATTACTCATACGGGAGGGGTTTTCCACCGAGATACTGGCAAAGGCTGAGTTGGGAATATACAGGGGCCGCTTGTCAAAGGTTCTTATCCTGGTCAAGCGCCAGCCTATATCCTCTACGGTTCCCTCTATCTCTTTATCCGGAGAGCGCACCCAGTCTCCCACAGAAAAGGGCCGATCTAGGTAGATCATCAGGCCGCCAAAGAAATTAGCCAGCAGGTCTTTGGCTGCAAAGCCCACTGCTATTCCGCCTATGCCGCCAAAGGCCAGCAGCCCGGAAATGCTGTAGCCAAACAGCTGCAGTGCCACCAGTATGGCGGTGATAATCACCGAGGCGCGCAGCAGTTTGCCTATGGCAATTACTGTGGTCGCATCCATGGGTTTGGCTATATAGTCCGGGTGCACCAGATTGCGTTCGGCACGCTTGATAAAATTATTTAAAAACAGCGCGCCAAGAAAGATAACCGCAAGGCGATTTATCGGGTCAATCAGGCCCTGCAGAGGCGAGCCCATTTTTTGCGCCGCTACACTGGCAGCAAAGTTGATACCCAGAATCCATACCAGCCAGATCGCCGGCTTGCGGCAAGCTTCAATAAAAGCATCGTCCCACACTGTCGCTGTTTTATCGGTATGCAGTTCCAGTCGATCAATAATTTTGTTGAGAATATAGCCCGCGGTCACAGCTGCGAGAACAATGATAAACAGTTGGACTATCCATAGGTTGTCATGTCCCGCCAGGTTGATAACCAAATTTTCCATCGCATTCATAATAATTACTTGCTCCGACTTATGTCTTTTAATTGCTGAACAACTCTGGTGCGTCTAGAGTCAGCACAGAGTTTATCCCAGTCCACAGATTTCGTGGCGCCCATAGACGCGATCCTATCAGAACCTGCCAGTGACCGATGCTCCATCATCTGCAGCACCTCCCTGGCACCCTCGGGACAGTTACATACCAGAATCATATCGCAACCAGCATTTAGTGCCAGCTGTGCTTTATCAATATAACCCCCGGCCACATCAGCGCCCTTCATACTCAGATCATCGCTAAAAATCACTCCATCAAAGCCCAGCTGTTGCCTCAGCACCTGCTGTAGCCAAAAGCCTGAGAAGCCAACGGAATCTGGGTCAACCGCAGGAAAAGTAATATGGGCTGGCATCACTCCAGCCAACTGTTTGCTCAGGGCCACAAAGGGCTTGAGGTCGTGATCCAATAGCTGCTGCCAGCTGCGATGATCAACGGGCGCCTCCAGATGACTGTCGGCTACAATACCTCCATGGCCGGGAAAATGCTTGCCCGTGGCGGCCATGCCCGCTTCATTCATACCTTCAATAAATGCCTGTGCCAAGGTGATAACCATTTCGGGCTGGTCGGAGAAAGCTCGGTCGCCAATAATACTGCTGGTATCTCTATCCACATCCAATACAGGGGCAAAACTAATATCAAAACCACAGGCCAGCACCTCAGAGGCCATCAACCAACCGGTATCGCGCACCAGCTGAACCCCTACCTCTGGGTTCTGAACCACCGAGTCCGCCAACAGCTGCATGGGCGGCAATGGAGTAAAGCCGTCGCGCAGGCGCTGCACCCGGCCACCCTCCTGATCCACAGCAATCAGCAGGTTAGCCGATGCCTGTCTGATTTGGGCATTGAGGGCAGTCACCTGTTCTCGGCTTTGAATATTGCGGGCAAAAAGGATCACACCGCCCACCTGGGGGCTCTGCAGTATCTGTTGCTCCTCTGCGGTCAGCTCGGTGCCGGCCAGATCCAGCATTAAACGTCCATAAGCCATTGTCGGGTTTCCTGTTTAGACGGATTTATTATTTAAGCTAGTTGCGCTATTCCTATCGGCTATTTTAACCATTAAACAAATTTCAACCCAGAAAAAATAATATTATATTTTTGAGTGGCTTAGATAATCTATGTAAAAATCTACTTCCTGTTTCCGCGCCAACTTAAGTCTTAATTGGAAAAATAATTTCCATGCAGGACCCTGGATTTAATGGTAATTTTTGATTCCATCGGCTTGATCAGGAGAACTCTTATGGCAACTCAGCTTCCCACCATAGGTCAGTGGTTTCAGGATATCCCTATGAATCGACTATTCGAGATTATTGGCCAGGACCAGTACTGCGCAACCCTGGATATCAGATATGAGGACGGGGAGATTGACCAAATAGATTTGGAGTGCTGGGCACAGATGTCAGTTGTTCTGGCGAACCCACCACAGGATTGGCGCAGTCTCTTTGAGCTCAGCGATGAACAGCGCCTTTTCTCTGACGATATCATTGCACCTGCTCCAGGTACCGATGTTCTGGCGGGTCTGGAACCGGATTCCCAGTTTGGCTGGGATGAGTTTTAGCTGGACTCAGCACCTGGCTCAGATTTTGCGGCAGCCTCATCGGTCTCACGGCTAATATGCTGGAGTATCAGCTCCGCGGCCTGGTGGCTGTTGTCTACCAACTTAAATAGATCTAGCTCATCCTCGGAGATACAACCCTGATCAAGCATGCGCTGCACAATCCAATCCACCAGTCCCGCCCAGTAGTCACGACCCACCAGGATAATGGGGAATGGGCGTACCTTGCCGGTTTGCACCAGGGTCAAAGCCTCAAATAACTCGTCTAGAGTGCCATAGCCGCCGGGGAAGATTACAAAGCCCACCGCATGCTTCACAAACAGATACTTGCGCACAAAAAAGTAGCGGAAATCCAGCGATATATCCTGATAGGGGTTGCTGGTCTGTTCAAAGGGCAGCTCAATATTGAGACCCACAGAGGGCGCATCGGTGGCATGACAGCCGCGATTGGCACCCTCCATAATCCCCGGGCCTCCGCCGGTAATCACTGGCACTCCCTGCCGGCCCAGCAGATCACCCAGAATCTGTGCCTGCTCATAATGTTGCGACCCGGGCTCAAATCTGGCGCCGCCAAACACAGTGACCGCCGCACCTAACTTGAGGAGTCTATCTGTTCCATCGACTAATTCAGACTGTATACGCAGAACGCGCCAAGCTTCTTGTACTTTTGCTTCAAGCATTTTTTTACCTCTGTTTTACTTTAAATATAGACCCTATTGCGCTTTTTAGGATACTGTATATAATCACAGGCATACGACAAGAGGAAAAGCTTATGGACCGTCTTACCGCCAGACAGCAGCAAGTCTTTGACTTGATAAAGGACAATCTCGATGAGACTGGCTATCCACCGACCAGGGCAGAGATAGCTCAGAAATTGGGTTTCCGCTCGGCCAATGCCGCAGAGGACCATCTGCGCGCCCTGGCCCGCAAAGGGGTTATTGAGATGATTCCCGGCGCCTCTAGGGGTATTAGAGTGGTCGAGCAGTTTAATGGCATTCCCATTGTTGGCCGTGTGGCCGCCGGCGAGCCTATTCTGGCCGAGCAAAATATTGAGGACTACCAAGAGATGCCCGCTGGTAGTTTCCACCCTCATGCCGACTACTTTCTGCGTGTGCAGGGCCAGAGTATGGTCGATGTAGGCATTATGGATGGCGACCTACTGGCAGTTCACCAGCAACCTACAGCTGAAAATCAGCAGATTGTAGTGGCCCGTGTCGATGGTGAGGTTACGGTTAAACGACTAAAGAGAACCCGCAGCAAACATGAGATTCATCTGCTACCAGAGAATCAGAATTACAGTCCTATACTAGTAGATTTGCGCGCTCAAGACTTTGCCATCGAAGGCCTGGCTGTAGGTGTTGTCAGGGTTGCTATCTAAGATTTGCAGCTGTTGACAGGATTCTTTTGCAGGTTACTTTTGTAGATTACTTTGGGCGAAGGCGTAGTCTGCTACTGGCGTGCCTCCAAGCACGTGCTCCTGCAAGATTCTCTCAATTACCTCTGGGCTGCAGCTATGGTACCAGGTTCCATCTGGATAGCTGAGCATAATGGGGCCCTGGCGACAGATTCTTAGGCAGTCTACCTTGGACCTGTATACGCCGGACTCAACATCCATTAGGCCCAGCTCGCGGATGCGTCGCTTTAAATAGTCCCAGGCTTCGCCGGCCTGTTCCGGCGGAGCGCATTTACCCGCGGTACAGATCATTAGATGTTGACGAAAGTTAGCTACCTGCCGCTGCTGGGCAAGCTTTTGTAGTAGATCGGTATTTTCCATAGAGAGGCCACCCAGGGCCAAGTACTTTGCCTAGTGGACAGTGTGGCGTTTTTCTTCGCCCTCTGCATTGACGGGCGCCCGCTCTTCATTTATGTCAAATACAGTCTGAATACCAGCATCCATCATGCTCTTGGCGACATCCAGGTGCTTGCCCTCCAAATACTCCAGCACCTCTTTCGAAAAGCTGATACGCACCAGGGGTTGATCGGACCCGGAGCGCTGCAGTGCAACCTCTCCGTCTTCAAGCATAATTAATTCAAACTCTGTAAGAGCCATGGTTTCTTCCTAGCCTATCCGTCTGGTTATATCTGTATTTAAATCTATGTATTCTTGTGTGGCTGTTATATCTAAGTTTAGCAGTTATTGCTGCCAATAGTTAAAACTCCACCATCATATCCCGGTGCCGCTCTATAAGCTCTCGCATGCTTTCCAGCCATTCTCTAGCACTCTCTAATCGCCATTCCACCCGCTGTTCACCATCAGCTGCCAGAGCATCCACAGCGATGATGGGCAGTCTGTCTGCATCCATTTCTGCTTTGCGTATATGGGGTAACTGATACAGCTGGCTATGGGCGGTTAATAACTGGGCTGCCCATGAATCTCTATCTGCCAGCAGACAGCGCATCTCCAATGCCTCAGCCGGGCACTTACCCATAGCCTCGAGCATCTCAATCAGGCTCTCTGCATCTGTAACCCTGTCTGCATCTGGGACTTTGTAGCTGCTGGCTATATCACAGAGATGCCAGTGCCAGGCTTGATAGAGCTGCAGCGCCACCGACTGAGCCACAGCCTCGGTCTGATGGCTGTTTTTCTCGTTGGCCGAAGCCAGCAGCTGAGTTGCAAACAGACATTTCTGATTGACCGCAGACAGATAGCTCGACAGTGCCACGTCCTTTAACTGCTGCCTTTTTCAGCAGGCTTCCAGCTGCCATTGCTGTAAAAGGCACTCCAGCCTGTGGGCTTGCCGTCATCTTCACTGCGCACATACTGCTCTTTAGTTTTGCGACTGTAACGGATCACCGTGGGCCTGCCCTCTGGATCTGATACTGGCGCCGTGAGCAGGAACTGGTACTTGTCATCAATACGATCTTTGTAGGGCATTAGCTCTTCTACAGTTGGCGCACGAGTTTCGCGGTGCCGCGGGAACTGACTGGCTGCCAGGAAAATACCAGAGGCACCATCGCGTAAAACATAGTGGTCCTCTACTTTGACACAGCGAAGTTCTGGCATGGCAATAGGATCTACCTTGGGCGGTGCGGCCTCACCATTGCGCAATAGCTTGCGGGTATTTTTACAGGGAACATCGGGTTCAGTTTCTCCGGTGCAACCAAAATACTTGCCAAAGCGGCCAGTCTTAAGCTGCATCTCACTGCCACATTTGTCGCAGTCAATCACTGGCCCCTCGTAGCCTTTGATCACATACTGACCAAATTCCACCTCATAGCCATTACAGTCTGGGTTATTGCCACAGACGTGCAGTTTGCGAGTCTCATCGAGCAGATAGCTATCCATAGAGGTATTGCAAAGCTTGCAGCGATGCTTGTGCAGCAGCAGTTTAGATTCTGCCTCATCATCTTCATCAATATTGACCGCCTCATCACCAGCAGTCAGATTAACTGTGTGCTTGCAGCGTTCTTTGGGCGGCAATATATAGCCGGAACAACCCAAAAACACACCAGTACCCGCAGTTCTAATCATCATTGGGCGACCGCACTTAGAACACTCAATATCCGTTGCTGAGGGATTATTGGGACGCATGCCGGCTTCAGCGTTTTTGGCGCTGGCAACCTTTTGACTAAAGTCTTGATAGAAGCGATTGAGCACCTGTTTCCAGTTGAGCTTGCCCTCGGCAATCTCATCTAACTGCTCTTCCATGGTAGCTGTAAAGCCATAGTCCATCAGGTCGGTAAAACTTTCACTGAGTCGATCTGTGACAATATCGCCAATCTTCTCGGCAAATAGACGCTTGTTTTCAATGCGCACATAGCCGCGATCTTGAATGGTTGAAATAATCGATGCATAGGTCGATGGCCGGCCAATACCTCGCTTCTCCAGCTCTTTAACCAGGGCCGCTTCTGAATAGCGAGCCGTGGGTTTGGTGAAATGCTGCTGAGGAATCAGTGTCAGCATTTTCATCTCATCGCCCTGCTGCAGATCCGGAAGCTCGTCATCCTCATCTCTGGCTGGCATAACGGCCAGATACCCGTCAAAACGCGTTACCCGACCCTTGGTAGTCAATTCATAATCAGCTGCGGCCACGGTAATAGTAGTGGCGGTAAATTCTGCTGGCGTCATCTGGCAGGCGACAAACTGTTGCCAGATCAGCTGGTAGAGGCGTCGCGCATCAACTTCCATCTCTCCCAGGCTGCCAGGAGCAATATCAATATTGGAAGGTCGAATGGCTTCGTGGGCGTCCTGAGCACCGGATTTGCTGCTGTAAATATTTGGCTGCTCAGGTAGGTACTTTGCCCCGTGGCGCAGTTGGATATACTCGCGACAAGCGGCCACAGCGTCTGCGCTCAGATTGGTAGAGTCGGTTCGCATATAGGTGATATAGCCAGCTTCATAGAGTCGCTGAGCCATCATCATGGTTTTCTTCACGCCAAAACCCAGTCTGGTACTGGCGGCCTGCTGCAATGTAGAGGTGATAAAGGGCGCCGAGGGTTTAGACTTGGTGGGCTTATCTTCCCTCTTGCTCACTGCGTAGTCCGCTGTGCGCAGAGTGGCCAGAGCTGTGTCAGCTTGATCTTTGTTTACTGGGCGAAAGGCGCTGCCCTGGAATTTTTTAATATCAAAGCGAATTTTGATATCTTCGTCGCTGTCCTGACTATCTGAATCTTTGCTGTTCTCAAGGTCAGCCTGAACTGTCCAGTATTCTTCGGGAATAAAGGCGCGAATCTCGCGCTCACGCTCAACGATTAAACGCAGTGCAACTGACTGAACTCGCCCAGCAGACAGGCCGCGGCCGACTTTTTCCCATAGCAGCGGCGAGACCATAAAACCCACTACGCGGTCGAGAAAACGACGGGCTTGCTGAGCATCTACCCGGTCAGTATTTAGGGTACCTGGGTCCTCAAAGGCAGTGCGTATGGCTTTTTTGGTAATCTCATTAAAAACCACTCGCTTGTAGCGACTCTCATCACCACCAATAACCTGGGTGAGATGCCAGGCAATAGCCTCACCCTCTCTATCCAAATCCGTTGCCAGATAAACCGTATCTGCATTTTTGGCCAGCTTCTTAAGCTCGGCAACGACTTTTTCCTTGCCTGGCAAGGTAGCGTATTCGGCCTTCCAGTCGTTATCTGGATCAATACCCATACTATTAATAAGTTGAGCTTTGGCTTTTTTCTCTTTGTGGATAATCTTGTCTTCTGGTGACATCTTGCGAGTTAGCGCCGCCAGCCGGGCACGCTCTTTTGGATCGGTGGTGGTGCGGTTAGCACCTGTGGGAAGGTCTCGAATATGGCCAACACTGGACTTCACCACAAAATCATCACCAAGATAGCGGTTGATTGTTTTAGCTTTGGCGGGTGATTCCACAATGACGAGAGATTTGCCCATAACAGGAGTTGTTCCTTAATAAAACCGCACAATAGTTAAGATTTCTGGCAGTAAAAGTTGAGTTAACTGACCATTTATACAAGCCAAGGGTCGCATATATACGTGCTAGCTTGCCCTTTGGTCAAGCTTCAGAGGCAAATTTCTTCAGCTTTTTGTCTCAGCCTATGCAAAAAATCACAGATTTGGTTTAGCTCAGCGGAGTCTCCACGCTCGTCCCAAATCACCCCAATACCCTGACCACTGGCAACAATAGCACCAACGCCGGAGGGTAAATTGGCAATGTTTTCCGCCAGTAAATCATGCCACTGCTGGCCCGCGTCCTGTGCCATCCAGGACCAGCCCTGATGCTCTGAGGGCCAGCCCCTGTCGCTAAGACGTTGCAGCACCCAGTCTTGGCGGCAGTCTGTATCCTGCCAGGGCAACCGGTAACAGACAGCCTCCAGACGACGCTCATCCTCTCGCGCATCTGGCCTGCGATGCAAACTAACCTGCAGTGAGGCTGCACTGGCCTGGCGACGCAATTCGGTAATGCGCCTCTGATGAGGCGTCTGCTTGAGCCACATCAATGGTGACAATACCAACGCTGTGCCAAAAACTATTAACAACCAGGTCATTTCGTACTACTCTTATTAACAGAACTTTTGTTAGCCCCAAAGGCCGAACAAAGAGGCGATTTATCCGGTTGCTTCAAATGGCTCGAAAAAGCAACTGTCTGTAACTGTAACTGTAACTGTAACTCACTCTAAGGAGAGCAACCTATGTCTGGCTACAACCATATTTTAGTCGGTCTGGATCTATCTACAGAATCCCAGCAAGTGATAGATCGCGTCAAGTATCTTTTCGCTAACACGGATACAAAAGTCTCTCTCTGCCATGTTTTAGAGCCTTTGGCCTTCACTTACGGGGGAGATATACCAGTAGATCTGTCCGATGTGCAGTCCCAGTTGCAGCAGCAGGCAACCGAAAGAATAGCTCTCCTGGGAGAGCAATTGGATATTAACTCTGATGATCAGCATATTATTCTGGGTCATCCGGCTCAGGAGATGCATCGCATGGCCAGCGAGCAGGATATTGACCTGATTGTTGTTGGCAGCCATGGTCGCCACGGTCTGGCGTTAATTTTCGGCTCTACCAGTAACTCGGTATTGCATGGAGCCACCTGCGATGTTCTGGCCGTGCGAATTCAAGACTAGTTCCAGTCTCTGAATCCTAATTAAAATACCTGTACTGCTGCCTTGGTTTTACTTTTAGGCTCGCATTATCACTGCTTTACTGGTAACTTTCTGGCTGGCAACACCAGGTTTCCAGACCCTTTAATCCGTAAGCAGGGATCTAATGTTCAGCAGACAGATAGCATACAACCTATTATCCCAGTGCTATCTACCTCCCCAGGCTCTATTCAGAAATGGGTTAGTGCTCCGCAGCCCAGTGGTGGGGCCTGTCTTATTTAGCCTCTTTATCCTGGCCGGGTTCTGTACCCCAGCATTAGCCAATACGGCCGTGGATACCAACAGTCAAACATCTAGCTCCACTAAGTCAGTGGCCACAGATAGGCAGCTAGCCGCCCAGCGAGACCTCTACAGACAGAGCTTAAAACTAATTGGCAACAGGGATTGGCAAAAACTGCGTCGCCAGCGAACTCAGCTTGTCGACTACCCTCTCTATCCCTACCTTATTTACGCAGATCTGATTGCTGATCTGCGTTATGCCCGCAGGCACGAGGTGGGAAATTATTTGCGTCGCTATCAGGGCTCAGTAAAAGCGCAACATCTTCGCGCTCGCTGGCTTGATTATCTGGCTCGCCGTGCCTACTGGCAGACCTACACAGAGTACTATGACCCGAAGACGGCCAGTGTCAGTCGCAGGTGCAACTACTATCTGGCCCAGTACCGGCTGGATAATAAACCCCTGGCAATCAGTGAGGGACTTAAACTCTGGTCAGAGGGAAAATCTCAACCCAAGGCCTGTGACAAACTTTTTGGCCTATTGATCAAGTACAAACATATTAGCGAGAGTCTTGCCTGGCAGCGTTTTAATGCTGCTTTAATAAACCATAACTTTCAACTGGCTCGCTACCTAAAACGATTTTTGAAAAGTCCTGAATATCTTAAACGCCATCAGCTTTATTATGATATTGATCGCAATCCCCGGCGGCTGAGCCAACACAAGGCGTTTAACAGCAACAGTGCGGAAGAGCGCAAGGTGCTGGAACACGGGCTAATTCATCTGGCCCGCAGGGATCCCAACCTAAGCCTAAAGTACTGGACTCGCTACCAGCTGAGTCATGAGTTCAACCATAGGGCCCAGGCCAAAATTGTCAGTGCTATTATTAAAGGTCTCTATCAGAAGGGCCACAGAACAGCAGCGGATAGTTATTTTACCGACCACCTGTCGCTACTGAATCAAACCCTGGATGGCGAACTGACCGAATGGCGCATTCGCCAGGCTCTAGCCGAACTGGATTGGCCTGCTGCATCTCTGTGGCTAGCCCGCCTACCCACGGCCAGCCAACAAAAAACCGTCTGGCGCTACTGGAAAATTCGCAGTATGGAGAGCAATCCTGGCAACCACCCTGAATCCGGAACTCAATCAGCTGACCAGGGCACTGGCCAGAGAACGGGATTTTTATGGCTTTCTTGCCAGTGAGAAACTGGATAAGAGTTACAGCATTAATCATAACCCGGCAATTGTTGATGACCAGCTGCTGAGGTCCATAGCCAATATACCGGCAATGCAGCGCGCCAGAGAACTGCACCATCATGGTGACAGTCTGGATGCCAACCGCGAATGGGCTGCGGCCAGTAAAAGTTATCAGCGTCAGGACTGGATTGCCGCCGCCGTTCTGGCCAGCCAATGGCAGTGGCACAACAAAGCTATTGCGGCTATGGGCAGTGCCAAATACTGGGATGATGTTGAAATCAGATTTCCCCTGGCCTACGTGCAACCCATTAACCAGGCCGCGAAAAATGCAGGTATACAAAACTATCTGCTATTCGCTCTGGCGCGCCAGGAAAGTGCATTTAATGCAACGGCAACTTCCGGAGCCGGTGCCATGGGTCTGATTCAGGTAATGCCGGCCACAGCAAAATCAACGGCAAGAAAACATCGCTTGCCCTATGTCAGCAAGAAACAGCTGCACAAAGCCTCTGTGAACCTGCCTATAGGCTCGAGGTACTACAGCGATCTTCTGCAACGATTTGGCAACAATCGTATTCTGGCCACCGCTGCCTATAATGCGGGTCCCACCCGCGTGGACCAGTGGTTGCGCAAAACTAATGGCAAGCTCCCTTTCGATGTATGGATGACCCTGATCCCATTTAAAGAGACACGCAGCTATGTGCGCAATGTAATGATGTATTCCGCCATTTATTCTCGCAAGCTGGGTATGACACCACCTATGCTGCAGCAACATGAACTGGATAGGCTGCTATGATGGCAAGTTACAGTGCAATACTAGCCCACAGAATCCCCTCTGAGGGCAATTCGGGCCCAGGTGTGTCAGAGTGATAGATATTGGTGTAAACCTCTCCAGCAAACGTTTTAAAGGGGATGTAGCTGATGTGCTGACCAGAGCTGTAGACGCCAATGTGCTGCAAATGGTACTCACCGGCACTTCGGTAGATGAGAGCCGCGCGGTGCTGTCTATCTGTGAAGAGTACAGCGACCAGTTTCCCTCCATGCTGTTCGCCACCTGTGGCATCCATCCCCACGATGCCCTGTCCTTCAACACTCAGAGTCTGGATGCTTTGCGCGAACTGGCCCAGCACCCACAGATGGTGGCCATAGGTGAAGCCGGCCTAGACTTTAATCGCAACCTGTCTCCAGCTGCAGCTCAGGAAGCCTGCTTTGAGGCCCAGCTGGAACTGGCAGCCGAACTGCAGTTGCCACTATTTCTTCACGAGCGCGACGCCGCTAAACGCCAGCTGGAAATTCTTAAGAGCTATCGCGATGAATTTAATGAGGCAGTGGTCCACTGCTTTACTGGGGACAGGAAAACTTTGTTTAGCTATCTGGATATGGACCTGCATATAGGGATAACCGGCTGGATATGCGATGAGCGCAGAGGTCAGGAACTGCAAAGCCTGGCTAAGAATATCCCTCTGCAGCGGCTGATGATAGAGACAGATGCACCCTATTTGCTGCCGCGCACCATTCAGCCCGTGCCTGCAGATCGCCGCAACGAACCGGCGTTTTTATCCTATGTTCTGGCAGGTATTGCTGCAGTGCGGGGGGAAACTGAGCAACAGATAGCCAGCGCCACCTGCGCCAATGCCCAGAGATTTTTCAACTTACCCAGCCCAGACTAGGCCTCTTCTATACTGCCACCTGCGGAAATCAGCCCCGAGCTCTTAATCTGCGCCCTGAGACCGCCCTTGCCCACCAGGTCCGGAAGAATTCGTACACCCAGTCGCTTTTGCAACCCTGCACAGGGCTCGCAAAGCTGCACCCCAAAGCATTGAACACCATCAATGGTAAAATTTTTGCCCACCAGATTATTGAGTTCAATCCCCTCAGTAACCAGATTGCGGCGAAAATCACTGTCATGAAACTTATTACCTGTGGCACGGTTAAATGCCTCTATCACCTCTGACTCTATCAGAGTGATCTCCCAATCAGGCTGGCCTTTGAAACTCGATCTATTAGCGCCTGACTCTGAATAGTAGCGGTCGCCCACTATGCCCTTACCAGCTTTGAGCGAGACCTTTTGATGGCCGCTTACATTATCACCCGCTTTGCGGGCAATATAAATTGCTTTGATTTTAGCTGTGGTCATAGCTACTCAGTGCCTTTAACTAGCCATCAAGTCTTTGTAAATTGAGGTCTTGGGCTGACTAAATACCGAGCGCACCATGGGCTCGAACAGAGATAATTCCATCTTTGGCATACTGGGGTCAAAAGAGGGATCGTCGTATTTAGCAATAAACCTAGCGGTGCGCTTGAAGTTTTCGTTATCAGCAAACTGATCGCGCATATTGCGATCGGCACCCAGGAAGTGGAAAAAGTTATAGCCCTGGAAAATAGCATGATGCTTGATCATCCAGTGATTCTCTTCTGATACAAATGGCTGCAATATAACTGCTGCCAGTCGGCATGGTTAGCGCTGCCCAGGGTGTCCCCTATATCATGTAATAGCGCGCAAACTATATATTCTTCATCTTCGCCAGCCTCTGCAGCACGATGGGCTGTCTGCAGTGAGTGCTGCAAACGATCCACAGCAAAGCCCCCGTAATCGCCGGTTAATAGTTCCATATGGGACAGTATGCGATCTGGTAGTTTCTGAAAGAATGCCAGCTGCTCCGGCAAAATAATCTCCCAGTCCTGCGCGGTACTCGCAGACATTTTGGTAAATGATGCTTTCATAATTCCCCTGCCAATTGTGTTCTTATAGTTATTAATGCGGGAGATATTAGCAGGGCTCGGACTGTTTGGCTATCGCCGGAAAATGGTCTGCGGTTTGATACACAAAGCCTGCTATCCGGCAGATAGCAGGCTGTGAATTGATAACTTTTTAGGCGCCAAGATCGCAGTACTCAACCAGCTCTATGGGAGCATTGGGAATAATGCGCACGTCTCTAATGGTCAGCGCAAACGACCTGGCTGTGGTCAGCAGAAATGGCGTTGTTACTTTTTCGAGGTCGGCACCCACTGCCTTGAAGCATTTCAGACTGATGCCGCGGGTTACCCACTCACCCTCTGGGACAGTGGAAAACATTTTGGTTACATCCTGGCTTCCTGTGCAGGGCCAGCCACAATCCATACGCTGAAATACCTTACCCTTTGGACGTTTATTGACCTTAAACTCAACCATAACGGCGCCGTTTTTATCTGACATTTCAGACAGACTAAGCGCATCATTCACATGCCAAAAGAACTGGCCATCGCGTCGGCCGGACCATTTAACCAGACGGGAATCTTCCTGCACCACACCATCCACGGTGGTCACACTGAGATCACCAAATGCGGACTGAGTGTTAGCCCCCTCAACCAGCCGCGACCAGTCACTGCTGTCGCCTACATAGGCTTTAAACGGTGGCCGGTTACTGCCACTGAACACAATTTGCGCTGAGGATGCGGACTTGGCCAGCGAGATTTCATTGAGATTGCCCGCAACAAGCTCTCTATCGCCGTAGGCTAGACCCTGGCCACCAGCCAGCAATAGGTCGGCAACTGGCAGAGACCTATCCTGCTTGTTTAGTTCCGCATTGGGCCAGTCAAAAGATAGCTTGCCGGTAAAATCAAAGCGCGGCTGCCCCTTGGCATCGGCCACCATTACATCGGCTATACCGCCGCCCTCAGAGCCTGGTAGCCAGGCAACCACGAAGGCATCTGAGCTATTGAGCTCAGCATTGACCCACAGGGGGCGGCCAGTTAAAAATACGGCTACTACGGGAATATTTTTGTCTTTAAAACTCTGCAAAAGCCTGAGGTCAGACCTGTCACTGCCCTTGTAGGCCAGCGAATCTACATCCCCCACGCCTTCGGCATAGGGCTCCTCGCCAAATACCACTACGGCAACATCGGGCTTCTTGGTCCAGCTGCCGTCTGCGCTGAGCTCAGCACTGCTACCAATATTTTCCAGGGCACTGTTAAGGCCAGCATAAATAGAGGTTGCACCGGGAAATTCGCTATTCTTATTTTCAGTTCCCTGCCAGGTGATAGTCCAGCCACCATTCTGCTTGCCAATATTATTAGCGCCATCACCAGTGACCAACACATGCTGCTTGGGTTGCAACGGTAGTAGCTGATTTTTGTTCTTGAGCAACACAAGCGACTTGCGCACAGCCTCACGAGCTACAGCTCGATGCTCAGGAGCACCTATCAGGGCTTGGTTACCTGCGACTTTGCGCGTGGATGGAGCACCCTTTTCAAATAGACCAGCGAGGATTTTAACGCGCAGAATACGGCTTACTGCATCATCAATTCTGGACATGGCAATTTCACCAGACTTAACCTGATCTATGGTATTCAACAACAGAGCCTTCCAGTCTTCCGGCACCATAATCATATCCACGCCAGCATTGATTGAAGCCACACAGCTTTCGTTGTTACAGCCCTCAACCTGGCCTACACCATTCCAGTCGCTGACTACCAGTCCATCAAAACCCAAGCGCCCTTTCAATACGTCGGTCAGTAGTTGCTTGTGGCCGTGTAGTTTGAGGCCATTCCAGCTATTGAACGATGCCATAACAGTCAGTACGCCGGCATCCAGCGCTTTGTAGTAGCCCTGACCATGTTCCTCGAGCAACTGCTCCAGATCCATGATTACATCGCCCTGATCAATACCTCTGAAGGTACCTCCGTCACCTATAAAGTGTTTGGCTGTACCAATCACTTTCTCTGTGTTGCTGCGCAACTCGCCAGGCTCACCCTGCATACCCAGAACAATTTCGCCTGCGTAAGAGCGCACAATAGACGACTGGTTGCTGTAACCTTCATAGGTGCGTCCCCAGCGATTGTCTTTTACAACCGCAACTGTAGGAGCGAATATCCAGTCGATACCTGTAACCGCAACTTCGCGTGCGGTTATCTCGCCAATTTTCTTCATTAATGCCGGGTCATTAGCAACCCCCAGACCAATATTATGTGGAAACAGGGTGGCTCCGATCACATTGTTGTGTCCATGAACCGCATCTGTACCCCAAACCAGTGGGATACCGGCACCGCCGCCACTGCGATCCAGAGAAGCATGATAATAGCTATCGGCTAGCTGCAGCCAGTCATCGACACTGGAGGCCTTGTTTCTGTGGGGGAAGGAACCACCACCATTGAGCACAGAACCCAGATGGTATTTGGTAACATCTTCCGGAGTGACCCATTTGATTTCGCCCTGAATCATCTGGCCCACTTTCTGCTCTAGAGTCATGCCCTGCAAAATGCTCTGAACCTGCGCCTCAACGTCTTTATCGGCCATAGCGCTGGGAGCGGACAGACCAAAAAATAATACCAGCACAGCCTTAAGTACCAGTTTGGCAGACTTTAATTTCACCCACATAGTTGCAACTCTCTAAATTGATTCTTTAAAAATTACCTGAAAAAACCCAACTTTCATCCACCAATCTGGTGATTGACGCCGATGGCCAGATATTGGTTTCAGGGCACGCAGAATCAAGGTTAATGACTAGAGAAAAGGTTGACATGCAGAGGATTGCAAGGGGAAGTGCAGTTGCGGCAACCGGCTTGTACATTGCGATAAAGCGGGTCTGGTAGCTTATTTTTGCCGAGCTAGACTCCGCCGCGTTTTATTGGAAGAGGTTGCGGATAGACTCGCGATAATTGCGGCTCACTTTTAAGGAGCCTCCATCCGAGAGATGAAGCAAGCTACCACCTTTTTGCAGCGGTGTTACGCTGACCACTCGCTCCACATTGACTATGGTAGATCTGTGTATTTGCACAAACAGCTTGTCATCCAACTTGGCCTTCAACTCTCGCAATGTGCTTCTAATGACGTGGGTCTCTCCTGCCGCATGAACACACATATAGTCTCCAGCAGCATCAACCCAATCAATATCATCAAAGGGGATGACCTTAACCACACCAGAGTCGCGCACTAGCAGCTTGCGCTTCATGCCATCGGGCAGACTTTCACTTCTGCTATCTCCGGGCTTATCTGCTGCCATGCGCTTAGAGATAGCATCAATGGCGCCGATTAGCGGTGTTTTAAAGTTAGTATCAGACTGGCTTTTGAGCCGATCCAGTGCCCGATCAACCGAGCGTCGAATGCGCTCCTCGTCCAAGGGCTTTAATACATAGTCCACAGCATGAAGATCAAAAGCATCCACGGCATACTGATTAAAGGCGGTCACAAAGATCGCCATAGGCATAATGTCAGACTGCAAAGTCTTAACTACCTCAAAGCCATTCATGCCTGGCATCTGAATATCTAAAAATAATAACTGGGGCCGCAACTCTAATGTAGTAGCCACAGCCTCTTTACCATTGGAGCACTCTGCGACCACCTCAACATCATCAAAAGATGCCAGCAACAGACGCAAAAACTCTCGCGCCAGGGGCTCGTCATCAACTATTACTGTTCTCAATTTCTGCATAATCAGTCTTTTGTTGGTTACTTGGGCTGCTTGTCTAAAGGCATGCGCATGTAGACATTGAGCCCTGAGGGTTTGGCGCGTTCCAGCCGGAACTTGTAGTTGTCACCATAAAACTCATGCAATCTATCTATAGTATTTCTCAGTCCGACCCCCACTGCATCTGGCTCAATCTGATAATTTTCTAGTCCAGGCCCAGTGTCGGTCACTTCTACCTCTACAAACTCCCCATCCAGTCTGGCAGCAATAACTAACTTACCACCAGCCTCTGAAGGTGCAATAGCGTACTTGATTGCATTTTCAATCAGGGGTTGCAGTATTAAACTTGGCACCAAAACAGTACTGGCCTCGGGCTGAATGTCAAACTCCAGCTCCAGTCGATCACCAAAGCGAGTTTGCTCAATATTGAGATACAGCCTTAGCGCATCCAACTCCTGCTCCAAACTGACCCTTTTAATGGGGTCATTATCCAGAGAGTAGCGCAAGAAGTCGCTGAGCTGCACGATCATACTGTTTGCTGTGGATGATTTTTTAATCTGAACCAGAGCAGATATAGCATTCAGCGTGTTAAACAAAAAATGGGGATTGAGCTGATAGCGCAGCATTTTTAGTTGGGCTTCATGGGCAATTGTCTCAGCCCTGGAGCGGCGCAACTGTTGCTCTTTATTCTCAGCGGCCACCATCAGCAGCGTTTCATGTTCCTTCTGTAGCAGCTGATAGTATTTCACACCATGATAAAAAGCCACCCAGCACACAAAGATCAAAATTGAACCAAATAACCAGCCGCCAAAATCAGACCATAGATCTGACTCACCCGTCATGGCCATAAAGGTGGTCATGCGCAATATTGTCCACACCAGTGAACAGCCTAGTACCCCGGCAATGGCCGCAGAAATACGGAAGACTCCGCTGTCGTACCAGAAGTAGTGAAAAACCCAGCGCAGTGGCCAGGACACTAGCACACCCAGTGCCGACTGCAATATTGTATGGGCTATATAGGCCGCACCCTGCTGGTTATACCATAGGGTTAAACTCAAAAAACTGATTAGCGACAACCCGAACCAACCGACAAACTGTAATATCCAAAACTGATAATTACTGTTGCGATACAGGGTCCCTATAAAGGGGGGATAATTAGATTCCATCGACGATTCAGCCATAGTCCAAATCTGCTTGTGTCATTATTGATTATTTGATTCGCCAGCCGAACCAAAGGACCGTAAAATAGCATAAACACTAGCGCAAGGGTATGTTTTAGCCCTGCTTCCACAATCTGCCAGGTCGTTGATGATCTGTTTAGCGGCCCTACCAAAGTATCAGTCATGCCCCAGCCAAACAATTCGCAAAACGCTCACTATATAGAACATTTGGGTATTAAAGCCCTAAAATCATCTCACCCAGGAGTGCGTCGGCTAAAGCGTCAGCAGCAAGGGCACAGCGCCCATGGTAACAAGGTATGGCGATCTAGCTTTGTGCTGATGGATTATTTAAGCACCTACCCACCAGCGCCCAAATCCCGAGTGCTGGATATTGGCTGCGGCTGGGGCTTAACCGGGCTATTTCTGGCCAAACAATATGCCGCCGAGGTTACCGGAATTGATATAGATGACTCTGTGGCGCCTTTCCTGGCACTGCAGGCTGAGATTAACCAGTGCGCAATGGCTTTCCAGGCTCGGGGATTTGAGACCCTTACCAGCGAAGAGCTATCAGGTTATCAAACTATTATTGGCACAGATATTTGTTTTTGGGACGAGCTGACCGAGCCATTATTTGACCTGCTAAAGCTTGCGATTAGCGCGGGGGTGGAGAGAATTATTATCGCCGACCCGGGCCGTCCACCTTTTTGGGATCTGGTTGACAGGTCTACTGAAACCCTAGATGCATCTGTGGTTACCCGACGTATTTACGAACCCTGGAAAACAGAAAAATATATGCTGGTTATTGACCGGGCATAAAAAAACCGCGCTATTAAAGCGCGGTTTTTTATGGCGAAACAACTGGCTATTACTGCTTAGCTAGTTTGAATCTCCAGTAACCACCACCGGCAATTTCAATATCCAGTGTCATTGTGGTCGCAGTCATTGCAGTAATGG